>Ga0182742_1000428_pt1 | contig 67334 bp, 67 predicted proteins | sample eDN5th37CBELigMG_FD_128880 | JGI IMG/M metagenome (GOLD analysis project Ga0182742, IMG submission 128880) | Enriched Miracle-Growth compost microbial communities from Emeryville, California, USA - eDNA 5th pass 37_C BE-Lig MG (version 2)... ...
CGACACCAAAACGACAAAGGAGAAAACGAGGAACTTGACCACGACCGCAGACCCGAAACATACCTAACAGGCGGGTCAATTCTCGGTGGAAACGCCGGGTCAGTTCTCAGTGGCAATCAACACGCGGGCATCACCGTTTCAGGTTGACCAGCACTTCCATCAGTTCCGAGCCGGTCTGGAACACTTTCGAATTGGCCGTGTAGTTCCGTTGCGCCTCGATCATGCTCGTCAATTCCTCGGCGATATCGACGTTCGAATCTTCCAGTGCACCGGAGAGGATCGTGCCGAAGCCGCCATTGCCGGCATAGCCCATGACGACGACGCCCGACTCGCTGCTTTGGGTGTAGATGTTGCCGGGAAGCGTATTCAGCTTGTCGGGGCTCTGCACGTTCGCCATGGCAATACGGTACTTTGCCGAGAGTGCGCCGCTGTCGTACTTGAGGAGGATCACGCCTTCGTCGCTGATCTCGTAGCCGACGACCTGGCTCGCGCCGTTCCCATCGACCTTGCCATTCGAAACGCTGAAATCCGCCGCAAGCTGCATGGTGCCGGATATGTCGATATCGAGCGAATTGAGGACCGCGCCGTTATCCGTCAGCCCGAAGAGCGATATGGAGGCCGGTGTGACGAGCTTGCCGTCCGCATCGAACTCCAGTTCGATTGGGCTTGATATCGCGGGGCTTCCGTTGAACGTCTGGCTGATCGTTGACGGTGAGGGCAGCGAGGTCAGGCCGACCTGCGAAATCGTGATCGGGCCGATCAGCACGCCGCCGCCGAGATCCAGTCGGGGAAGGAAGAAGCCTTCCGGGTCGATATAGTCGCCGGCCGCATCGAACTCGTCCGCATGCAGTTGGTCCGAATAAAGTTCCTCACCAGCATAGCTGACCGTGAACTCCCAGCCATCCGTGGTCATCACATAATCGCAGTTGAGAACACGCGGCACGCCGTTCTGGTCGTAAAAGGTTGAGGCCGTTGAATAGGTCGCACCAACGGGTGCCGATGCGTCGAGGTTGCCGGAAACGGCGGCCGCGCTCGATGGTACGGCAGGCACGCCGGTCAAAGGCGTGCCAGCATAGGAGACATCGACCTCCCATCTGTTGTCGGCGACCTTCGTGTATGTGAAATCCAAGAGGCGCGTGTTGCCGAGGCTGTCGAAAGCCGTCAGGGACGTCGATTTCGAATAACCGATCTCGGCATTGGCAGGCAGGTTTTTATCCAGCATGCCTCTTGTGGAGCCTGACACACTCAGGGCCTGCTGCGCGAGATTGATCTCGGAGAGGCCTGCAAAGCCGTTGATGACGATGGTCGGGTCCTCGGTCGAGGAATATTCGTAGCCCATAAGTGTGAAGCCGGCCGAATTCCGCAATGCGCCGTCGTCCATGACGGTGAAGGCGCCCGCGCGCGTCATATAGTCCACGCCGTCGGGGCCCTGCACGATGAAGAAGCCCTTGCCGTTGATCGCCAGATCGGTCGGCGAGGTCGTGTAGGTGAAGGTGCCCTGTGCGGAGATCGAATAGCGCACGTCCGTCGTCACGCCGCCGGAATTGTAGGCGCCGCCGGTGGTGGGCAGGATCAGCGAGGAGAACTGTGTGGAAGCCTTCTTGTAGCCCGTCGTGTTCGCGTTGGCAATGTTGTCGGCAACCGTACTCAGGCGGTTCGCCTGCGCGTTCATGCCGGAAACGCCCGTTCGCATGGTTCCGTATAAGCTCATCCGTGCAGTCCTCACTCAGTCTTGCTTGCAGCCGTTTCAGCAGTCCGCAAGCCGCGCCTGTGTGTCTGTGGCGGCCTTTGCACTCGTGGGGAATTAGCAGTTTTTTAATCGCCGGGGTTGCGCTACCATGTGCTCGAATCAACGGCGATTTGCGCCGTTCGATCTAGCAAGCCGCACCTGCACGCCGACTTCGCCGTTTACACCCGCTGCCTTCGCGCTCGAACCTCACCGCCTCTGGTGCTAGCGGTCCGACGCAAAGGAGGCGCTATGCAAGACGATTTCCCCGGCAAACATCATCCCTTTGACCCGGTGCGAGCTTATTCCTATGTGCGTATGAGCACCCGCAAGCAGCTTCGCGGGGACAGCCTGCGCCGGCAGCTTGAGCGGTCGAAAGCGTTTGCGGACGAACACTCCCTGCTTCTGGACGATAGCTTGCAGGACTTGGGCGTCAGCGCATGGAAGGGCCGCAACTTCAAGACCGGCGCGCTCGGCCGATTTCTTGCAATGGTCGAGAATGGTCAAATCCCGAAAGGCAGCTATCTGCTGATCGAAAGCCTCGACCGGCTGTCGCGTGAAGCCGTACCGGACGCACTGACCCTGTTCATGGCGATCATCAATGCCGGCATCGTCATCGTGACCTTGGGCGAGGATCGGCAGATTTACAGCCGAAGCGGTCTCAACGGCGACTGGACGAAGCTGATCATCGGCCTTGCGGTCATGTCGCGAGGGCATGAGGAAAGCCAGACGAAGAGCGAGCGCATCCGGGCGGTCGCCGAACGAAAACGGGAACAGGCACGCGAGGGCAAGGGCCATATCACCAGCATCACACCCGCATGGATCGATGCCGAGCGGATCGATGCGAGCCGCTACGCCTTCACGCTGAACCACCACGCGGAGACGGTCAGGACCATCTACGAGATGGCAGCACGCGGGCTTGGTGCGACGGCGATTGCCCGCAAGCTCAATGCGGGTGGCGTTCCTGCCTTCAAGAGCAAGGATGGCTGGTATCAGAGCATCATCAAGGCGCTGCTGATCCGCGCAGATGTCATCGGGACGTTCCAGCCGCATCGTGTCGTTGATGGCCGGCGCGTGCCGGAAGGTGATCCTATTGCCGACTACTTCCCTGCCGCCATCGACAAGGATTTGTTCCTGCGGGTGCAGGCGATGCGCAGCAATCCCGGCCGGCCCGGGCGCAAGGGCAACACATTCGCCAACCTCTTCACCGGCCTTTGCCATTGCACGCATTGCGGCGGGCCGATGACGATGAAGATCAGCAGGGTCAAAGGCAACGAGAACGGCCGTTATCTCGTCTGCGCCAACTATGTGCGCGGTCACCGCTGCAAGGATGGCAAGCGGCACTTCCGGTATGAGCCATTCGAGGCGGCGGTCCTCGATCATGTCAGCGAGATCAATCTGGCGGAAACGCTGAGAGGCAACCGCTTCGATGGAGCACAGAAAGAAGTAGAGGAAGCCATTGCAGCGCTCACTTTACAACTCGACGAGCTTCGCAGAAAGGAGCAACGTCTTGCGCAGGCTGTAGAGGATGACAATGGGCCGCTGGACGCCATTCTCGGGTTGCTCAAGGCCCGGCAGGCGGAACGACAAACAATCGAGGCTCAGCTACGACACCAGCAGGCCGCACAACAAAAGCTCACGCGTCGGCACAGCGATCCCATCGACACATGCAGTCGCATTACCATGTTGCGCAGGAATTGGGAAAAAACGAGTGATGAGACGACCCGCTATAGTCTCCGATCCGAGGTGCACGCCGCGATCCGGGAGTTCATCACGGAAATAGTCTTCGACAGTAGCAACCATTCCGCAGTCATCATCATTGCCAACGGAGTTTGCGCATATCGCATCCAAGATGGGCGTATCAGAAGACGGTTCCGAGCGCTAGCGGCGTAGTCATTCTATCCACTCGCCTTAAAAAGTTCGCTCCAGCGAACTTATCTCGTGCTATTTACCACCCTTTCGTGGGCGCCTTGGGCGAGCTATTTTGTTTTTATAAGCAGCTCCCGCCAAGCAAAAAAAATTCAACAAAATCAAAGCGGAGCAATGCATCTAAATATGTTGCACTTCCTATTTTATGCAACTACAACGATTTACCGTATTTGTTAACGAGCGTTCACCAATTCGGTAAAACCCAAATAAAGATCGAAACTTCAAAAGAAGAAGCGCAGACCTAGACTTCGCTCAACGAAAAAGGCCGGAGCGATGCTCCGGCCCTTCCGCAAAACAGGATCAAGAGGTTCAGGCGGCGTTGCGCACCGAGCCGATCACGCCCACGAGCTCATCGACGATGCGCTCCACCTGCGCCCGGTCGTCGCCTTCGGCCATGACGCGGATCAGCGGCTCGGTCCCCGAGGGACGGATGAGCAGGCGACCGTTGCGGGCAAGCTCGCTCTCGGCATCGGCGATCGCCTGACGCACGACAGCATCTTCCAACGGCGCGCCGGCCTGGATGCGAACGTTCTTCAGCACCTGCGGCACCGGCTCGAAGCGGTTGCACACCTCGCTCACCGTCCTGCCGCTGCGCTTGACGCAGGCGAGAACCTGCAGCGCCGCAACCAGTCCGTCGCCGGTCGTGCCGAAATCCGAGAGCACGATATGGCCGGACTGCTCGCCGCCGACATTGTAGTCATGCTGGCGCATATGCTCGACGACATAGCGATCGCCGACCTTGGTGCGCTGCAGGCCGAGCCCCTTGCCGGAGAGGAAACGCTCCAGACCGAGATTGGACATGACGGTCGCGACGATGCCGCCGCCGCGCAGCATGCCGTCGGCCGCCCAGCTTTCGGCGATGACGGCCATGAGCTGGTCGCCGTCGATGAACTTGCCGTTCTCGTCGACGATCTGCACGCGATCGGCGTCGCCATCAAGCGCGATGCCGATATCGGCGCGCACTTCGTGCACCTTGCGTTGCAGGGTTTCAGGATGGGTGGAACCGCAATCGAGATTGATGTTGAGCCCGTCCGGCTCGTTGCCGATCGTCACCACATCCGCGCCGAGTTCCCAGAGGGCGGCCGGGGCGACGCGGTAGGCGGCGCCGTTGGCGCAGTCGATGGCGACGCGTAGCCCCTTCAGCGTCGTATCGCGCGGCAGGGTGCGCTTGGCGTGCTCGATATAACGGTCGTGCACGCCGTCGATGCGCTTTGCCCGACCGATCTCGGCGGCCCTGGCAAGCTGGGCGGTGATGTCCTTGTCGATGAGCTCCTCGATCTCCATCTCGATCTCGTCGGAGAGCTTGTAGCCGTCCGGCCCGAACAGCTTGATGCCGTTGTCCTGGAACGGATTGTGCGAGGCGGAGATCATCACACCGATATCGGCACGCAGCGAGCGCGTCAGCATGGCGACGGCGGGCGTCGGGATCGGGCCCAGGATGAAGGCGTCGATGCCGGCCGCGGTGAAGCCGGCCACCATGGCATTTTCCAGCATGTAGCCGGAAAGGCGCGTGTCCTTGCCGATCACCACGCGGTGGCGATGCGCGCCGCGACGGAAGATCGTGCCCACGGCGATGCCGACCCGCATGGCAAGATCCGGCGTCATGGGGAAAATGTTGGATTGCCCCCGGATGCCGTCCGTGCCGAAATAACGACGCTTCATGTTCACTCCTGAAAATCGCTGGCGGGCGGCGCATGCGCTGCGCCCGGCTCCAATGCGTTCAATCTGCCGCGCTTCGCGTCCGTCTCAGGGCGGAAGACGGACATATCTTAAATCCGCCCCGTAATCTAATCCTTAAAACGGCGTAGAACTGTCCCCTTTCCTGCCACAAATACTCGGAAAGAACATCCACCGCGGCATCAGAATTCATTACAGTGCGTTACCAAAGGAAAACGGCCGGGATATGCTTCCCGGCCGCCAGACTGTCCACGATATCCGCTCGTCTTGAATAACGGCGGCGTGAGAACCGCTATTGCGGCTGGGGCTCCAAGCCGCCTTCCGGCTCGCCGCCCTTCTTGTGGCCGGCCTTCGGTACGGCGGAGCCACGGTGCGGCGGCGTGTCGTCGCCGAGATCGCGCGAGGGCTTCTCGCCGCGGATCAGCGCCTTGATCTCGTCGCCCGTCAGCGTCTCGTATTCGAGGAGGCCTTCCGCGAGCGCCACGAATTCGTGGTGCTGCTCGGTGATGATGCGCTTGGCCTCGGCATAGGCCTCGTCGATCAGGCGGCGGATCTCGTTGTCGATCTTCTGCGCGGTCGCCTCGGAGACGTTCTTCTGCTGCGCGACCGAATGACCGAGGAAGACCTCCTGCTGGTTCTCGCCATAGGCAACCTGGCCGAGCTGGTCGGAAAAGCCCCACTGGGTGACCATCGCGCGGGCGAGCTTGGTCGCCTGCTCGATATCGGAGGAGGCGCCGGAGGTGATGTTGTCCTTGCCGAAGGTGATCTCCTCGGCGACCCGGCCGCCCATCATGATGGCGAGGCGCGAGACCATCCATTTGTAACTCATCGAGTAGCGGTCGCCCTCGGGAAGCTGCATGACCATGCCGAGAGCGCGGCCGCGCGGGATGATCGTTGCCTTGTGCAGCGGATCGGCGAGCGGCACCTTGAGCGCGACGATGGCATGGCCCGCCTCGTGATAGGCGGTGAGCTTCTTTTCCGCCTCGGTCATGGCCGAGGAGCGGCGCTCGGCACCCATCATGATCTTGTCCTTGGCGTCCTCGAACTCCTGCATGGTGACGAGGCGCTTGTTGCGGCGCGCGGCCATCAGGGCGGCCTCGTTGACGAGGTTCATGAGATCGGCGCCGGAAAAGCCGGGCGTGCCGCGCGCAAGCACCTTGAGATCGACATTCGGCGCCAGCGGCACATTGCGCACATGCACCTTGAGGATGCGCTCGCGGCCAACGATGTCCGGGTTCGGCACGACGACCTGGCGGTCGAAGCGGCCGGGACGCAGGAGCGCCGGGTCGAGAACGTCGGGACGGTTGGTCGCGGCGATGAGGATGATGCCTTCGTTCGCCTCGAAACCGTCCATCTCGACGAGGAGCTGGTTCAGCGTCTGCTCGCGTTCATCGTTGCCGCCGCCAAGGCCCGCGCCGCGGTGCCGGCCAACGGCATCGATTTCGTCGATGAAGATGATGCAGGGCGCGTTCTTCTTGGCCTGCTCGAACATGTCGCGCACGCGGCTGGCGCCGACACCGACGAACATTTCCACGAAGTCAGAACCGGAAATGGTGAAGAACGGCACATTCGCCTCACCGGCGACGGAACGCGCCAGAAGCGTCTTACCCGTGCCGGGCGGGCCGACGAGCAGCACGCCGCGCGGGATGCGTCCGCCAAGACGCTGGAACTTCTGCGGATCGCGCAGGAACTCGACGATCTCTTCCAGGTCCTGCTTGGCTTCGTCGACGCCGGCGACATCGGCGAAGGTCACGCGGCCATGCGCCTCGGTCAAAAGCTTTGCCTTGGACTTGCCGAACCCCATCGCCCCGCGCGAGCCGCCCTGCATCTGGCGCATGAAGAACAGCCAGACGCCGAGGATCAAGAGCATGGGCAACAGCGTGCCGATATAGCTGAGGAAGCCGGACGAGCCATCCGTCTCGGGGCGCGCGCTGACGACGACGTTCTTCGCCTCCAGACGCTGGACGAGCGAATTGTCGCCATTCGGCGCATAGGTCTGGAAAGTCGCACCGGTCTCGACATAACTGCCGACGATTTTTTCACCGGTGATGACGACTTCCTTCACCCGGCTCGAGTCCACTTCTTTCAGGAACTGCGAATAGGGGATTTCCCGCGAGCCGGTCTGGGCGGGGCTCGTCTGGAACATGCTGAACAGCGCGATCAGCAGAAGGGCGATAATCGCCCACAGGGCGAAGTTTCGGAAATTGGGATTCATCGAACGTTCCGGGCACTTTCCCGGCCGGAGTCTCCCGGCCGCTTCTTCTCGCCTAACATAGGGTCGCCGTGCGGCCTTGCCAAGGCAAAGCGCACGGCGTCAGGGCATTTCTCAGAATATCGTCAACGCTGGAAACGGCCCGTCGCCGACATTTCTCCGTACTCTATCACAACGCTTGCGCGCGCGCCTTCATTCGTTCGGCGGAGATGGAAACCGCAGGCACCCCAAAATCCGCGCTAGCGCATCGGCAAGCGGCAGGTCGAACCGCGGCAGGAACCGCAGATAGGGCGCAATCACCGGCTCGGCCGTCACGGCATCCGCCGGAACCGTTTCCCCATCCTCGAATCTCAGGCGCGGCATGGCGCTGGCCGCGCGGCGCGCCGAACCGTGGAGCGCCTCCTGGCCCTTCCCACCTCCCTCGCCCGCGGCGAAAACCACGATGTCCCGTAAAGTCCCGTTGGCGACGCGGTAGCGGCCATCCCAAACCGCCGCGCAACCGGGCGGCAGTGTGAGCTCCTCGATCCCGCGGTTCTCGCGATAGATGAAGAGCCCGTCCCTGCGCCGGTCGAAGACCGCCCGGCCGGCCGTCAGCCGCGACAGTGTGCCGCTGGCGAAAAAGGTGGCAAGGCGCCGGGCGGATGCCGCTTCGAGCGCATGGACGCGCCCGCCAGCAGTCGCCGCCAGCAGCAGGAACCCCCGCCAGGCGGCTGCATCCTCCAGCATGATATCGATTGCCAGCGGTTCCAGCGCAAAGACACCGCCATTCCGCCGAACGTGCATCGCCAGAAAATCAGCGGCGCGTTGCGAGAGCGAAAGCCTGTCCGACATGGCCGGCTCCGGCGAAAGCGCGCCTCCCCGGACACGGACGCGCTCGAAGCGCGGATTGTCGTTGCTCGGATCATCGAGCCAGGTTTCGCCCCGCCTGCCGAGAAAGGCGCGGATCGCCGCGCGCTCAACGGCAAGGAAGGGCCGGAACAGCCAGACCAAGCCGTTCAGGAGAACGGCATCGGCCATCCCGGAAAGCCCGACGCCCTCTGGCGCCCGCCGCGCGCGCATGGCCACCGTTTCGGCCTGGTCGTCGCGAGTATGGGCGGCAAGGATGGCATCGGCGCCGGCTTCGATGGCCGCCTCCACGAGAAGGTCATAGCGCTTGGCGCGGGCGGCGGCCTGCAGACCCGTCGCCGGCTTCCCGCTTTCCCATCGGCGGGTGACATGCGCGACGCCGTAGCGCGCGCACAGCGCCCCGACCCATTCCGCCTCAGCGGCGGAACCGCTGCGCAGGGCATGGTCGATGGTGCAGGCACAAAGGGTGATGCCGGGAAAGCGCCCGGTCGCGCAAAGCGTGGCGAGAGCCACGAAAAGCCCCGTGGAATCGCTACCACCGGAAATGGCGACCAGCAGCCGCACGGGGCGTTTGAAACTGCTCAGAAAACGGCCGGCTGCCTCGCAAACGGGATGTTCCGCCCGGGCCACGGCCTTTCTTCCGTCCGCAATCAGCAGGACAGGCGGCCCTGTTCGGAAGCAACCTTGCTCTTCACGGCCTTGGAGGCATTCGGATAGCGCTTGTTCACCTCGCGCAGCGTGGCGCAGGCGGTCTCGCGATTGTCGAGGGCGGCAAGCGACATGCCGAGCTTCAGAAGCATCTCCGGCGCCTTCTTCGATTTGCTGAAGGTCTGGTGAGCGTTGAGGAAGGTCTTTGCGGCGTCGTTGAAGTTGCCTTGCGAATATTGGGCTTCGCCCAGCCAGAAATTGGCGTCGGCCGCCTTCTCGCCCTTCGGGAAGATGTCGAGATAATCGCGGAATTCGCGCTCGGCGAGCTGATAGTCGCCGGAAAGCACATGGCCGTACGCGACCTGGTAGAGGTCGTCCGGATTGTCGAGCGAGGCGGTGGAGGATTGCGAGGCCTGCGGCAGGCCGTCCTCGACGCCCGGCAGTGCATTGCCCTTGCCGATGGAGGCGCTCTGGTTGTTCAGGTCGGGATTGGCCTCCGCGCCGATCGGATTGCCGCTCTCGTCGAAGCGGATCGAACCGAGTTCCTGCGGCTGCGCGCCCGTCCCGGCATCGGGGCCTTGCGTGTCGGTGCCGGCGGTATCATCCGCCGGCGCCTTGTTCGAGGCGATCTGCCGGTCGGCGGTCCCGCCATTGACCGGCTTGTCGAGCGAACCGCTCTTGCGGCTACCGCCCTTGCCGCTCTCAAGGTCCTGGAAGCGGTACTCGTTGTCTTCCTGGGCCTTGCGGATCTGCTCCTGCATCTGCAGGAGCTGGTAGCTCATTTCCTCGATCCGGCCATTGAGGTTGCGGATCTGCTCTTCGAGCTGGCCGACACGCGGATCCATGGCCTGCGCCAGGACCACGCTACCTTTTTCCGCCGGCGCGCTTTTTGCCGGCAGAAAACCGTTTGCAAGCGGGAACAGCGGCGATGCGCTGATCGGCCCGGCCATTCCTGCTACCGCTGCGAGACTGAAAACGCCTGCCGCGACAAGTTTCTTCATCTATCTTCGTCCTGTTGGTCCCGATATGTGCGCGAAGCGCGCCGCCGAAGAGTTTTCCAAATGCTTCCAAAAAGCAACGGAGTTCGGCCAAAGTGTGTTGAAAAAAGAAAGGCGGCACGATGGCCGCCTTTTCCGAGCACCTTCCCTTGCAGGAATTACATGCCGGCGCCACCGAGAACCGTGACGGCGCGGCGGTTCTGCGACCAGCAGGAAATATCGTCGCAGACGGCGACCGGCTTTTCCTTGCCGTAGGAGATCGTCTTCATGCGGTTTGCCGGAACACCGCGCGAGGTGAGGTACTGGCGCGTCGCGGCAGCGCGGCGCGCGCCGAGCGCAAGGTTGTACTCACGCGTGCCGCGTTCGTCGGCATGGCCTTCGATCGTGATCGCGTAGTTCGGGTAGCGCTGCAGCCACTGGGCCTGGCGGTCGAGCGTGGCGGCGGCGTCGGCGCGGATCGACGTGGAGTCCGTGTCGAAGAAAATGCGGTCGCCGACATTCACGGTGAAATCCTGCTGCGAGCCGGGCGTTGCCGCGCCCGCGCCGCCGTTGAGGCCGAGTTCGCCGGCGCTGTTCGGCAGGTTCTTCTTGGAGGCGCAGCCGGCCAGGGCGAGCGTCATGACGAGCGCGATCACAGCCGGGTTGCGGGCGATGGTCTGCATGCGGCCAGCGGCCGGAGTATGAATGCGGCTCATGAGCCGGTCTCCTTGCATCGGTTCTTGCGTCAAGTTCGTTGAAGCAGCGTTTTCAATCAGGGTTGCCAGACTGTAACCGCAGTCAGTTAATCCGCGTTCAACGATTATGGTTAATGATTGCTTGTAAGACCGTCCCCGGCCCTCACCTGAAAACGGAAACGGGCCCGCCCGTTTCTCGCCTCGGCCCTGATTTACAGGACTTTGCGGCAAGAACGCGGCAGGCCCGCCTCATATGTGTCCTGCTATTCGAGAAGAGGCGACCAGGCCGGGTCGGATGCGAAGCCCTTGGTCTGGACCAGCTGCTCGTTATAGCCGGAAAGGTCGATCGAATAGATCTGCGGACCGCCGGCGCCGGCGGCCTGGCGGAAGAACATCAGGACGCGTCCGTTCGGCGCCCAGGTCGGCCCTTCATTGTGGAAGCCGGAGGTGAGGATGCGCTCGCCCGAGCCATCCGTTCTCATCACGCCGATGGAGAACTTGCCGCCAGACTGCTTGGTGAAGGCGATAAGGTCGCCGCGCGGGGACCAGACCGGCGTGGAATAGGAGCCGTCGCCGAAGGAGATGCGGCGCTGGTTGGAGCCGTCCGCACCCATCACATAGAGTTGCGGCTTGCCGCCCCGGTCGCTCTCGAAGACGATCTGCGTGCCGTCCGGCGAATAGGACGGCGCGGTATCGATCGCCGCGGTCGAGGTGAGCCGCGTCGTGGTGCGCGAGCGCAGATCCATCGTATAGATGTTGGCATTGCCTTCCTGCTGCAGGCTCATGATGACCTTCTGGCCGTCGGGCGAGAAACGCGGCGAGAAGGTCATGCCCGGGAAGTTGCCGACCACCTCGCGCTGTCCCGTCTCAAGCTGGAGCAGGTAGACGCGCGGCTGGTTGCCCTCGAAGGACATGTAGGTGATTTCCTGACGGTTCGGCGAGAATCGCGGCGTCAGCACCAGCTCGTTGGCATTGGTGAGCGCGCGGGCGTTGAAACCGTCCTGGTCCATGATCGCGAGCTGGCGCTTGCGGGCGGTCTTCGGGCCGCTTTCGGCGACATAGACGATGCGGGTGTCGAAATAGCCCTTCTCGCCGGTCAGACGCTCATAGATCGCGTCAGCGATGATATGGGCGACGCGGCGCCAGTTTTCCGGCTGGGTGTAGAACTGCTGGCCGGTGAGCTGCTGGCCGGCAAAGGTGTCCCACAGGCGGAATTCGGCGCGCAGGCGCCCGTCGCCTTCCTGCGTCACGCGGCCCGTCACGAGGGCCTGCGCATTGATGACCTTCCAGTCGTCGAAGCGCGGAGCCTGGTCGGGATTGGAGATCTTCTCGATGAAGGCCTGCTTGGCGACCGGGGCGAAAAGGCCGGAGCGCTTCAGGTCGGCCGCGATCACGTCGGTGATGCGCTGGCCGAGATCGCCGTTGGCGACGAAATCCGTCACCGCGATCGGCAACGGCTCGACATTGCCCTTGTTGATGTTGATTTCCACGAGCGCCCAGGCCTGCGGCAGGAAAGCCGCCAGGCCGGTCAGCACGACCAGAAGTCGGAGGAGATTGCGTTTGAACATATCTATCTAGGCCTTCCTAGTTTTCTACCAAGTCTCGATGACAGGAGCCCGTGGCATCGGGACTTGGTTTACATCATCTGGCTGGGGTCGAAGTTCACGACGACTTCGCTCCACGCATCGTATTTTTCCGGAGGCAGGCCCTTGAAGGGCCGCGATTTCATGATGGCGCGGCGGGCACCGCCGGCAAGGGCGCGGCGCGCGGAATCCGAGCCGCCCGTCGCCGTCACTTCCGGCTCGCCGATGATGTCGCCGTTCTGGTCGAGCTGCATCTTGACCTTGATACGCACGTCGGCAGCATCGGCAAGGCCGGGGATGATCGACCAGTTGTTCTGGATCTGGCCGCGCAGCGCGTCCATCTCGCTCATCGTGAGCTTGGTGCCGCTCGTCGTCTTCTTGCCGCCGAGCGCCGCCTGCTCCTGCGAACGCTTGGCGCCGCCGCCGGCCGCCTTCTCCTTGTTGAGAAGCGCGGAGATCTCGTCGGCGTTGAAGTCGCTGTCGTTCGTCGAGCTTGCCTTTTCCTGCTTCTTCTTCTGTTCCTTCTTGCGGTCCGGCGTCTTGGCGGTCTCGGCCTTGGCCGTCTCGACCTTCTTCTCCGCCGGCTTTTCCGCAGGCTCCGTCTTCGCCGTTTCGAGCTTCGGCTTCATTTCGGGAAGCGGAACCTTGTCCGGCAGCGCCTCGGCTTCCGGGTCCTCGGCGGGCTTGTCCTCGCTCGGCTTGGCCTCGGGCTTCGGGTCGGGCTTGACCTCCTGCTTCGCCTCGGGGATGGCGGCGACCTCCGTGGAGGGTTCACTCGCCGGCTCCTCCTGCTTCACGTCCTCGACGGGCTTGGTGTCCGGCGTCTGGACGACCTTCTCCGCCTTTTCCGGCGAGGCGGCGGTCTCGATGTCGCGCGGCTTTTCCTCCGGCGTCGGCAGGTTCTTCAAATCGATATCGTTATCGCCGGCATTCTCCGCGTTCTCGATCGGCGTCTGCTTCTTCGTCGGAACGGGCGCAGCCTTTTCCTTCGCTTCGGCTTTCTTGTCGCCCTGCTGGATCTGCGTCAGTTCCTCGATCGACACGATATCGACCGGCAGCGCCTCGACATCGGCGACGTCGAAGCTTTCGGGACTGCCGAGCGAGACCAGGGCCCAGGTGAGAACCAGGGTATGGAGCACGGCGGATGTGGCAAGGCTGCCCTTCATGGCGTGCGATTACCTGTCCGGTTTCTGCTCGGTGACGAGGCCGATATTGGTGAATCCGCCCGCCTGGATACGCGACATGACGTCGGCGATGACGCCGTAGGGCGCCGTGCCGTCGCCGCGCACGAAGATGCGTTCGGTATAGCCGGTCGTCGAGACGGCCTGGAGCTTGGCGGCGATCTCGTCGACCGGGATCGGTGTTTCCTGCAGGTAGACCTGGCCGTCCGCCTTTACGGAAACCGTGATCGGCTGCGTATCGGCGTTGAGCGCCTTGGCCTGGGTCTTCGGCAGATCGAGCGGCACGCCGACCGTCATCAGCGGCGCGGCAACCATGAAGATGATGAGCAGCACGAGCATGACGTCGACGAACGGCGTCACGTTGATTTCGCTCATCGGGGCCCTCTTGCCGCCGCCACGGCGGCGGCGGCCACCGCCCGAATTCTTTGCACCGACTGACATGCCCATTGGGTCGTCTCCGTCTAAAGCAGTCCCGGCAAAAGCGTGTAGCGGCTTTGCGTCCCGGACCGCGTCAATACACTAAGGCCGGTCACTGCGCCGCGGCGCGCGGCTGCAGCTTCTCGTCGATCTGGCGCGAAAGGATGGCGGAGAATTCGTCCGCGAAACCTTCCATGCGCGCCGTCAGCTTGCCGGCATCGGCGGAGAACTTGTTGTAGGCAATAACCGCCGGAATTGCGGCAAGAAGGCCGATGGCGGTGGCAAGCAGTGCTTCCGCGATACCGGGCGCGACGACCGCAAGGCTCGTCTGCTTGGAGCCGGCGATTGCCTGGAACGAGGTCATGATGCCGACGACCGTGCCGAAGAGGCCGACGAAGGGCGCGGCGGATCCGATGGTGGCGAGCGAGCCGAGGCGCGCTTCCAGCGTCTCGGATTCGCGCGAAAGCGTCACATCCATCGCCCGGTCGATACGCATCTGCAGGCCGATCGGCGAACGCGCGCCGCGCTCGAAGCTCTTCTTCCATTCCCGCATCGCCGCCACGAAGATGGCGCTCATGCCGGAGGTCTGCCGGTCGGAGAGCGTGCGATAGAGCTCCTCCAGCGACTGGCCCGACCAGAAGACCTGCTCGAAACTGTCGAGCTGGCGCCGTGCCTTGCCGTAGCTCACCGTCTTGTCGACGACGATGGCCCAGGTCCATACGGACGCCGCAATGAGGCCGAGCATGACCAGCTTTACGACGAAGCCGGCCTGCATGAAGAGACCCCAGAGGGTCACGTTGGTCGCCGCTTCCAAACCCACTTGTTCCATAGACCTATGTCCCCGAATCCAAACACCCGGCACGGGCCTTCGCGGCTCGAACCGGGGTGACATTCATGCCTTCGCGGTCTCCTGGGAGGTGGTTTCCGCATCGGCATTCACAAACATGGCGTCGCTCGGAAGGATCTTATCCGCACCCGCTTCGCATGCCCGTCAAGAATGTCCGGTTGATGCCGCCGGCCGCCATGCCGGTCAAACGCTTACAACCTGCCTTCTTGACGGCAATTTTGGTTAAAGGATGACGTGCAGTGCACAAAATCATCCCCGTGATGCGAGTAAGACATCATTATGGTTAAGGGAGTGTTACCGCTAATGCGCGCCGGATATTTCTCGCGGCTTGGCAAGAAAGCGCGCCGCCAGTCCTTCCGGCAGCCGCCGGGGCCGGCCGGCTCCATTGATGACGGCGATGATGACCCGGGCGGCGATCAGGAGCTGCTCGCCCCGGCGAATCTCCTGGTTGAGGATCATCTTCGCCCCGCCGGCCCTTTCCGTCGACGTCAGGATCGTCAGGATATCGTCCATCCGAGCCGGCATCCTGAAATCGATCTCCATGCGGTGCACGACGAAGACCAGCCCCTCGCGGTCTTCCTCAAGGATCAGGCTGCCCTGCTCGACGCCCAGGAGCCGCAGGTAATCCGTCCGCCCGCGCTCCAGGAAATGCAGGTAGCGGGCGTGATAGACGACGCCGGAAAAGTCCGTGTCCTCATAATAGACCCGCTGCACGAGCCGGTGGCCCGCCTCCGTCAGTTCGCCGGAGAGATGATGGTTCGTTTCGCTCATCGCCATGCGTTCAGTCGTCTTCCGAGAAAAGCCGGAACTGCGTCGCTTCCAGATCCTTCGGCGGCGTCAGTCCCATATGTTTCCAGGCATTCACCGTCAGGACCCGGCCGCGCGGCGTGCGCTGGATGAATCCTTGCTGGATCATGTAGGGCTCGATGATGTCCTCGATGGCGTCGCGCGGCTCGGAAAGCCCCGCCGCGATCGTCTCGATCCCGACCGGCCCGCCGCCGAAATTATGCGCGATCATCGAGAGATAACGCCGGTCCAGCTGGTCGAGCCCCATATTGTCGACGAGGAGGCGCGTCAGCGCCTCGTCGGCGATCTTGTGCGTCACAGCCTCCGCGCGCGCCACCTCGGCAAAGTCGCGCACGCGGCGCAAGAGCCGCCCGGCAATGCGCGGCGTGCCGCGAGCGCGCCGGGCGATCTCGCGCGCGCCCTCGTCCGTCATGCCGAGCCCCATCAGCCGTGCGCCGCGGCGCACGATCAGCTCCAGCTCCTCGACCGTGTAGAAATTGAGCCGCACCGGGATACCGAACCGGTCGCGCAGCGGCGTCGTCAGCAGGCCGAGGCGCGTCGTGGCGGCGACGAGGGTGAATTTCGACAGGTCGATCTTCACCGAGCGCGCCGCCGGGCCTTCGCCGATGATCAGGTCGAGCTGGAAATCCTCCATGGCCGGATAGAGGATTTCCTCGACGGCCGGGTTGAGGCGATGGATCTCGTCGATGAAGAGCACGTCGCGCTCTTCGAGATTGGTGAGCAGCGCGGCAAGATCACCGGCTTTCGCGATGACCGGGCCGGAGGTCGAGCGGAAATTGACGCCGAGTTCCTTCGCCATGATCTGCGCCAGCGTCGTCTTGCCAAGGCCGGGCGGCCCGACGAAGAGCACGTGGTCGAGCGCTTCGCCGCGGTTCTTCGCCGCCTCGATGAAGATCTTCAGGTTCGCGCGCGCCTCCGCCTGGCCGGTGAAATCGTCCAGCGTCTGCGGCCGCAAGGCCGTATCGATGTCCTCGCCGCGCTTTTCCGGCGAAAGCAGTCTGTTCTCGTCGCTCATGACCGCCTAATCCCATTATGGGCGAAGGAAGGCAACCGCCTGCGAGCGACGAAAGACGGCCGCCTCACCGCGACAATTCCTTGAGGCCGAGGCGAATGAGCTTGGCGCTGTCGGCCCCCTCCCCGCCATTCTTCAGCGCGGCCGCGACGGCATTGGCCGCCTGATCGCGCGAATAGCCGAGATTGGTGAGTGCCGAGACGGCATCGGAAACCGGTGCGGAGGCGACCCCCTCGCCAAGCTCCTGCTTGAGCCCGATGGAGGTCGACGCCTCCCCCGCAAAGGCCGGCGCCTTGTTGCGCAATTCCGTCACGATGCGCACCGCCACCTTCGGCCCGACGCCCGGCGCGCGCGACACGGCCGTCTTGTCCTGCAATGCAATGGCGTTCGCAAGCTCTCCCGGCGTCAGCGTGGACAGGACGGCAAGCGCCACCTTGGAGCCGACGCCCTGCACGCTCTGCAGCAGGCGGAACCACTCCCGCTCCAGCGCCGTCAGGAAACCGAACAGGCGGAACTGGTCCTCCCGCACATAGGTTTCGATGAACAACACCGCCGCCTCCCCGGCCGAACCGAGCCTGGAGAGCGTGCGTGCCGAGCAGAAGGCGACATAGCCGACCCCATGCACGTCGAGGACTACATGATCATCGCCGATCTCGTCGATTACGCCTTTGAGTTTGCCGATCATGGAAGGGTCCGTCAGGGATGGGTTTCGGGGGAAATGATGTCGAGCGCGGGGAAATAGGTGCGGTAGCGGGCAGCATCGCGGGTGAGCAGGCGGTGCCCACGCGCTTCCGCATGCGCGCCGATCAGGAAATCCGGAAGGGTCCGCTCGCGCTGGCCGCCTGCCTTGCGGTAGCGCTGGTGCACCAGCCCGGCCCGATGGGCTGCGGAGAACGGCAATGCCTCGCGTTGCAGGTTGAGCCTCGACAGTGCGAGCGCCAGTTCGTCCTCGCTCGGCAGCAGACCAGCCAGTTCCGACCAGACGACCGGCGTCATGATGAACTCTACCTGCGGCTTGAGCGTCAGGATGGCCTGGGACGACCAGATCTTGAAAGGTGTCTCCACGCCGAACACGTCGATGAATATGTTCGTATCAACCAGAACGGAGGTCATCGCGCGGGCCCCTCAGCCATTCCATATATTCGTCGGTCGTCATGCCGCCGGTGTCGAAGGTGCCGCTGACGCTGTTGATCCAGCTCTCGAAATCGTCCGGCTCCCGGGCCTTGCCCTCCGAGATGACGATCAGCCGCGCACCCTTGTCGTCCGCGACGAAATCCACCTCCGACCCGGGACCGATGTTCAACCGGTCGCGAATATCCTTGGGAATGGTCACCTGGCCTTTTTCCGTCACGCGCATGGTAATACCTCTACGGTATTACTTAATGGCTAAACCAGAACAAGTCAAGAACAAATCAACCCGCGAGCTTGGCGAGGCGGCCGGAGAGGCCTTGGCGGTTGTGGGCGTGGCAGATGGCGATGGCGAGTGCGTCGGCCGCGTCGTTGCCGGTGAAGGTGGCCTTGGGCATCAGCACCTTCAGCATCATGTGGATCTGCTGCTTCTCGCCGTGGCCAACGCCGATGACGGCCTTCTTCACCGCGTTCGGCGCATATTCCGCAACGCGCAACCCCGCGCGGGCGGGCACCAGCATGGCGATGCCGCGCGCCTGGCCGAGCTTCAGCGTCGCCGTCGCATCCTTGTTGACGAAGGTCTGCTCCACCGCCGCCTCGTCCGGCCGGTAGCCGTGCACCACTTCCGCAAGGCCGTCATGGAGCTGGCAGAGGCGCGAGGCGAGATCCATTTCGCCATCGGAGGTCACCGTGCCGGAGGCGACGAAGCGCAGCGAGTTGCCGAGCGTCTCGATAATGCCCCAACCGGTGCGGCGAAGCCCCGGATCGATGCCGATGATGCGAATCGTGTCCTGCATTTGAAAATCCTATCCCTGTCCAGCCGACCGTGCCAGCGAAATGTGAACAAAACAAAAACATCGCGGACGCGCGCATCGGGCGGAGGAAAACCCTCCGCATCCGCTTGGATTTCACGAAACTGAACCTACATGGGAGGTCGATCAAAATCCTTTACAAAGAGGCCGCTCCATGGTGCCCTTTTCCATCCTCGACCTTTCCCCGGTCACCGAAGGCGGCACCGTCGCCCAATCGCTCGAAAACTCCCGCCGCCTTGCCCAGGAAGCCGAAGCCTGCGGCTACAAGCGGTTCTGGCTGGCCGAGCACCACGGCATGCGGGGCATTGCCAGCGCCGCCACCTCGCTCGTCATCCAGCATGTCGCGGCGGGCACCGAAAGGATCCGCGTCGGTTCCGGCGGCATCATGCTGCCGAACCATTCGCCGCTGGTCATCGCCGAACAGTTCGGCACGCTCGCCGCGCTCTTTCCGGACCGTATCGATCTCGGCCTTGGCCGCGCGCCGGGCACCGACATGCGCACCGCGCAGGCGCTGCGCCGCAACCTCGATAGCGCCGCCAGCAACTTCCCGCAGGATGTCATCGAGCTGATGCAGCTGATGGGCCCGGTCGGCCCCGAGCAGAAGATCGTCGCCGTGCCGGGCGCGGACAGCCACGTGCCGGTCTGGCTGCTCGGCTCCAGCCACTATTCGGCGCATCTTGCCGGCATGCTGGGCCTGCCCTTCGCATTCGCCTCGCATTTCGCGCCCGACATGCTGCTGACGGCGCTGGAAATCTATCGCGAACGCTTCGAACCTTCGCAATATCTCGACAAGCCCCATGTCATGGTGGGCGTGATGGGCGCGGCGGCCGACACGGATGCGCACGCGGACTATCTCTTCACCTCGATGCAGCAATCCTTCGTGCGCCTGCGCCGCGGCACGCCGGGCGCCTTCCCGCCGCCGGTCGACAGCATGGACGGCCAATGGAGCGACCAGGAGCGCATCAATGTCGAGCACGCGCTGCAATATGCGGTGGTCGGCGGACCGGAGACGATCCGGCGCCGTATCGCCGATTTCCTGGCGCTGACGAAGGCTGACGAGCTGATCGTGTCGATGCCGGTCTACGACATGGAAGCCCGGCTGCAATCGGTGCGCCTGTTTGCCGAGGCGCGGCGGGAACTGGCCGAGGCGGCATAGGGGATCAGCCCTCATCCGCCTGCCGGCACCTTCTCCCCGCACGCGGGGCGAAGGACTATCGTAGCACCGACTTCCTCCCCGACGGCAGGAAGGAAGCCTTCGTCATCCTGCCCCTCTCCCCATGCGGGGAGAAGGTGAGGGATGAAGGCCGGTCGCAGCCGGTCAGGCCGAGAGCTTCGCCATGACCTCGTCCGACACCTCGAAGTTCGAGTAGACGTTCTGCACGTCGTCGTCGTCGTCCAGCGTATCGATGAGCCGCATCAGCGACTGAGCCTTTTCCTCGTCGACCGGAACGGTGTTCTGCGGCCGCCAGATGGCCTTGACCGTCTCGGCCTCGCCGAGCGCGTCTTCCAGCGCCTTGGCGACCTCGCCGATATCCTCGAAGCCGCAGATGATCGTATGGCCGTCCTCGTCGCTCGTCACGTCCTCGGCGCCGGCCTCGATGGCCGCTTCCATCACCTTGTCGGCGCTGCCGGCCGAAAGCTTGTAGGTGATCTCGCCGACGCGGTCGAAGGAGAAGGAAACCGAACCGGTCTCACCCAGCGCCCCGCCGGCCTTGGAGAAGGTCGAGCGGACGGAGGAAGCCGTGCGGTTGCGGTTGTCGGTCAGCGCCTCGACGATGACGGCGACGCCGCCCGGGCCGTAGCCCTCGTAGCGGACTTCCTCGTAGTTCTCCGCATCGCCGCCGGAGGCCTTCTTGATGGCGCGCTCGATATTGTCCTTGGGCATCGACTGCGCCTTGGCATTCTGGATCGCCAGGCGCAGGCGCGGGTTCATCGCCGGGTCGGGCATGCCCGTCTTTGCCGCCACCGTGATTTCACGGGCGAGCTTGGAGAACATTTTCGACCGCACGGCATCCTGCCTGCCCTTGCGATGCATGATATTCTTGAACTGTGAATGGCCAGCCATGGCACCCCTGTCTTGTTTGGCGCCCTTACGGTCGCCTTTCGCTGTGCGGGGCGTGACGCCGCGGTGACACGTCGGCCTGCCGCCCCGATTTTCGGAATGCCGCCTTATAATTTCATTGCCGCCGCGCGTCCAGCAGGGCGACGAACAAAGCGGTGACGGGATTTCAATCGGCCCGCACCCGGGCGCGGCTCAACAGAAAAGAGTGGCCGTCGTCCCGCTCGCAGGTCAGACCCGTCCGTTCCGAGTAGCAGGTGAACGGCCCGGCCGACCAGGTTTTTCCATAGGGAACGACGGTCTCGCCGCCACAGCAGCCCTGGTCGCCGACATTGGTCCGCACCACCGCCCTGCCGCTCCGGCCGAGCGTCGCGCGCAGATATTTCGGCTCCACCCGGTCGCAGGAAAGTTCCGGTCCGCCATCGGCCGGCTGATAGGTCTCGGTCCCGCCCTCCGGAATATAGACGCAGCCGATATTGCCCGAGGGCATGACGAAGAGTTCGGCCGCGCCAAGAGTGCGCGCCGGCAGCGTCTCCGTCGGCTGGGGCGCGGCTTCGCGCGGCTTGCCCGCCCCGCTTGCCGGATCGCCCGGCGATGGCGCGCCGCCGGCAAATGCGACAGCGGAGGAAAGCAGCAAGGCGGACAAGGCGGCGGGCAAGCGCATGAGAGGCTCCGGCATCATAGGCGGCAGAAAACAGCAACGCCGGCCGCTTGGCAAGTTTCACGGGCGGCCCGGGGCCGGAACCTTGTTCGCCGCCTCACGTTCCCCGTCCATCAGAGACTCAAACGAAAGGAACCGCCATGTCCAATCTCACCCGGGCCCGCGAAAATCCGAAGGAGCAGCTTTTCGACGAGATCGACAGGATTCACGCCGGCATGCTCGGTATCGAGGGCAGCGCCATGCATCTCCAGCCGATGGCCCCGCAGCTCGACCGCCAGACGGCGACGATCTGGTTCTTCACCAAGACGGACGCGGAGATCGTCGAGGCGATCTCGCCCACCGCACGCGCCCATTTCTGCGTGGTCGGCAAGGACCACGACTATCACGCCTGCCTTTCCGGGCGCATCTCGGTGCGCAAGGATCCGATCAAGATCGACGAATACTGGAGTTCCGTCGTCGAAGCCTGGTTCGACCACGGCAAGGACGATCCGCAGCTCACCATGTTGGCGCTTGAGATCGAGGATGCGGAAGTCTGGGCATCCACCGGCAGCAAGCTGAAATTCGGCTGGGAGATCGCCAAGGCCAATCTCAATCCGGAAGAAGAGCCGGATGTCGGCGTGAAGGCGCATCTGACCTTTTCAAACGGCTCGGCCGATCACCTGCGCCACATGATCTGACGGGCTGTTCAATCCCAGAAATCCGGCACTGCCTCGGCAAGACGCGGGCCGAGGCGAAGCGGCGCGATCTTTTCGGCAAGGCCGGTGCGATCGGAGATCTCCACCGCCAGGCCGCAGATCGTTGCCGGCCCGGAGGCCGCCTCGAAGCGGCCTTTCGGCATTTTCGAGATGAAGCGGTTGAGCGGCTCCTCCTTCTCCATGCCCAGGGAGGAATCATAGTCGCCGCACATGCCGGCATCCGACATGTAACCCGTGCCGCCGTTGAGGATCTGGCAGTCCGCGGTCGGCACATGGGTATGCGTGCCGACGACGACGCTGGCGCGACCATCGACGAAATGGCCGAAGCACTGCTTCTCGCTCGTCGCTTCCGCATGGAAATCGAAGATGACCGCATCCGCCTGCTCGCCCAGCGGACAGGACGCGAGGATCGCCTCGCCCGCCGTGAAGGGATCGTCGAGTTCGGGATGCATGAAGACGCGGCCCATGATGTTGGCGACGAGCACGCGTGCGCCGTTGCGGGCGATGAAGAGGTTCGCGCCGCGGCCGGGCGTGCCGGCGGGATAGTTGGCTGGACGCAGGAACTGGTCATGCCGGCTGGCGAAGGTCACGGCCTCTTTCTGGTCCCACACATGGTTGCCGGTCGTCACCACATCCGCGCCCGCATTGATGGTTTCGAGGAAGATCTCTTCCGTGATGCCGAAGCCGCCGGCCGCGTTTTCCCCGTTTACGACGACGAAATCCAGCTTGAAATCGCTGATCAACCCCGGAAGGCGCGACCAGACGGCGCTCCGTCCGGTCTTGCCAACCATGTCGCCCAGAAAAAGAAAACGCATCGAAAAACCTTAAGAAACCTGTTGGAACGAGCGAAGCCCGCTTTCGGTGAGGATCGCGTCCAGCGCGACGTCGTGCGGCTCCGCGGGTACTGATGCCACTTCCTGGCAGTCGAAAGCAATGCCGATCAGCCGCGGACGGCGTCCCATCGCCTTCAACCGGTCGATTGCCCGGTCATAATGGCCGGCCCCGTAGCCGATGCGATGGCCGGCCCGGTCGAAGGCGGAAAGCGGCACGAGAAGGATATCCGGATCGAGCACGGCCGCCTCCGGCCCCGGCCCGGTCGTACCGAACCCCGTCTTGACGACGGGCGCGCCGACGGCCAGTTCGCGAAAGACAATCGTCTCGCGGTCGAGCACGACCGGAAGGCACAGCCGCGCGCCACGGGCGCGCAGATGCGCCATCAGCGGCCGGACATCGGCCTCGGAGCGAATCGGCCAGAAGCCGGAAATCACCGTCCCCGGTTCGAATTCGATGCGGTCGCCGGCATGCTCCACCATGGCAAGGCTGCCCTCGATACGCGCTTCCGGCGTCATCGCGTCACGCAGCGCGAGCCGCTCGTTCCTGATCGCTGCCTTCTGTTCCTTCGCTATCACGCGTCTCCCCCGCCTGTTGTCGTGGCTTACCAGCTAGCAGCGTCGGAAGGCAAATGCCCATCCGCCTGCGACGAGGAAAGGTCGCGTGCCGCAGCCGTCCCGGAATGGGTCAGCCGGGGAAAAATTCCCGAAAGGGTGTTAAGCATCGGGACAGCTTGCGCTTTGCGCATTTCCCGCCTGCCCTTAAGCGGGACGGATGCTTCCGGAAGATGAACTGACCGATATCGAAAAGCGGTGTCTCGCACTTGCCGCGCGGGGCCGGACGCCGGCCGAGATCGGGCTTGAAACCGATATCGCGGTGTCGCGCGTGACCAGGATCATGCGCGGCGCGGCGGACAAGCTCGGCGCCCGCAACATCACCGGGGCGATTGCCCGCGCCCTCCGCCTGAACCTGATCTGAATCTCACGCGGCGGCGGACGTTTCCGCAAGCCGCAGCATGGCCGCGGCCGCGCCCTCGTCGGTGATCAGCGTATTGCAGCCGACGCGGCGGATGGTGGCGCGGATCGCGGGCGCCCTATGCGCTCCGCCCGAGACGAGCACGATGTGGCGCGCCTTCTTCACCGTGTCGAGATCGATCGACATGACGCGGTGGCGGATCGGATGGTCGATCGTATGGCCCTCCGCATCGAGGAAATTGCACATCGTATCGCAGACGCAGCCCGCCGCGATCAGTTCGTCAAGCTCGTCCCGGGCTATGAAATCACGCGAGAGCGAACTGGAGCGGGGACCGATATCGCCGCAGCTCACCACCGCGATATCCATGTTCTCCGCCAGTTCGAACAGGGGTTTCAGGCCGCATTTCTCGATCAGGCTGCGCTTGGTCTCGCGCGAATCGACGAGCAGCGGCGCAAGGAACAGATAGCATTCCGCTCCAAGCTGGCTCGCCAGCCGCCAGCTATATTCGATCGGATTGATGTGATGCGCCTCGACCACGCCGCCGAGCAGCGAGACGACCTTGACCCGCTCGCGCCGCGCCGGGCGGAAGCTGGCAAGCGAAGCGGTCAGCGTGCGTCCCCAGCCGACCCCGACGGTGCAATCGTCCGGGATCGCCTCTGTCAGGAACTGGCCGAGCGCAAGGCCGACGCTCTTGGCCGTCGCCTCCGCGCTATCGGCCGAAGGAACGACCACGGCCTCGTCGAGGCCATAGGCCTTTTCCAGCCGCACGGCGAGTTCCACGCAATCGGCAATGCCCTCGTTGATCCAGATCTGCACCTCGGAACGTTTGAGCGCCTCGTCGAGCATGCGGATGACCGTGGAGCGGCTGACACCGATCTTCTCGGCCACGTCCTTCTGGGTAAGGCCCTGGTTGTAATAGAGCCAGGCGGCCCTGAGGCGCAGCGCCGCCGATTCCGAATAGGCCGTATGGGTATCGCGCCGGAGTCTCGCCACGTCGCCGTCCTCTTTCTGCCGTCGTTTCCGGCACCTTAGCACGACACGCGGAAAATGCGACATATGTTCAAGAGAATGCACAAAAGTGCTTGACTTTTCCCCGGTGAAGCGCCGATAGTCTGGCCCATATCGGCTGGCGGCTCTCCGTCGGCCGATCGGTTGTGCCGGCCTGCACGGCGACTGGAAAGGAAGCACAGTCGCCGGCGCGCTTTCACAGGAACATGGAGGAGGGCCGGGCGTTCCATCGCAAGCCGGTCCAGAAACAACCATTCGGGATTTCGGATATGACGTCCAAACTTGAACAACTTCGCGCGATGACGACCGTCGTGGCGGATACCGGCGACATCGAAGCCGTGCGCCGCCTGAAGCCAGTCGACTGCACGACCAACCCCACCATCGTCCTGAAGGCTCTCGGCTCGCCGATATTCGCCGACACGGTCGCCGAAGCCATCCGCTGGGGCCGGTCGCAGGGCGGCAATCACGACGGCGTCGTCTCGGCCGTCGGCGATCGTCTTGCCATTTCCGTTGGCGCCGCGCTTGCCGAACTCGTACCCGGCCGCGTCTCGACCGAGGTGGACGCCGATCTTTCCTTCGACACCGAAGCCTCCATCGCCAAGGCCCGCGCCATCATCAAGGCCTATGACGAGCGCGGCATCGACCGCGAGCGCATCCTCATCAAGCTCGCCTCCACCTGGGAAGGCATCCGCGCCGCCGAAGTGCTGCAGAAGGAAGGCATCGACTGCAACCTGACGCTGCTCTTCAACAAGGCCCAGGCCATCGCCTGCGCCGATGCCGGCGTGTTCCTCATCTCGCCCTTCGTCGGCCGTATCCTCGACTGGCACGTCAAGGCGAGCGGCAAGACCTATACGGCGGAAGACGATCCGGGCGTGCTCTCGGTCCGCTCGATCTACGACTATTACAAGTCGAACGGCATCGAAACGATCGTCATGGGCGCGTCGTTCCGCAACGTCGGCGAGATCGAGGCGCTCGCCGGCTGCGACCGTCTGACGATCAGCCCTGCCCTTCTCGAAGAACTCGACGCCGCCGAAGGCACGCTGGAGCGCAAGCTCTCGCCGGAAAAGGCCGCCAAGGCCTCGCCGGTCGAGATCGACGAGAAGACTTTCCGCTGGATGCTGAACGAAGACGCAATGGCCACCGAAAAGCTTTCCGAAGGCATCCGCGCCTTCGCCAAGGATCTCGGAAGCCTGCGCGCCATGGTCGACAAGGAACTGAAGGCGGCGGCGTAACGTCCGCCGACAGTCGCAAAACGGAAGGCCGCCCTGGAGGCGGCCTTTTTCTTGCGCGCTTAACCATAGACAGCCAAACGCTTTTTCAAGGCTCGCCAAGCCCCGGATACACGCCTAGATTACATCGACGGGGAAGCGGCGAAGGGACACGGACATGCGGCATTTTCTGGCGGCGATCGCGTTGCTTTTCGCGACAGGCCTTGCAGCGCCGGCCGTTGCCGAGGAAGCCTTCGACGGCGAATGGCAGCAGATCTCCTCCAATGCGGGCGAATGCCCGGCCTGCCGCGTGACGATCCGCCAGACCGGCTCCTCCCTGCAGATCATCGCAAACAACGACTGGACAGCCGTCGCCGAGACCGACGGCGGAAAGACCGCCGACGGCGCGGGTTTCTGGAAGCGCGGAACGCGCAAGACCTATTCGGGAAAAAGCTTCGACATCAGGCTTCGCCGCAACGAGGATGACGAACTGCTGATGCTGATGCGCATCGAACCGATCCGCGGCCAGAGCCGCACGATCAGGGGTGTCTTTCAACGCATCGAGCGATTGAAGATCTGACGAAGAAAGGACGATCCGCGACGACCGATGGAGATTTACGATCCTGGGCGCCTACAAACGTAGGTGGGCACCGTGTGACCAAGCCCACGGGCCGGGTCAGGGACAGCTCCCTTTGGATCGAGTATGGCCCCAGGGATTGTGGTTCCTGTCGGGAAGCGCAGACCGCCTGAGATATATAGGGGCAAAACCGGCGTTTCGCCAGTGGCGATTTCGTGATCAATTGGCCGGCGGCTTGCCGGAAAGCTTGGCGGCCATGCCCTGGATCTGGCTGGTCAATTCACCGAGCGCCTGCGCGATGGCGTCCTCGTTGCGGGAAACCTCGCTCATTACGCCTTCCCGCCCCTTGCGCAGGTCCTCGCTCTCGCTTTCCAGCTTCTCCAGACGCCTGTTGACCTCGTTCAGCTCGTCCATGACCATGATGCCGGCCATGACCGTGAGACGCAGATCGCCGATCTCGCCGAACTGGCTCTTCAGGTGACCGACATATCGATCGAAGCCGGCGGCGAGTTCTTCCAGATGCGCCTCCTGCCCCTCCTCGCAGGCCATGCGATAGGCCTTGCCATCGATCTGTACGGTTACCTGTGCCATGCGGTTTCTTTCTGATTGCGCTTAACGGTCGAGCACGGCCCGGATGGTTTCCATGGCCGTGACGAGCCGGCGGGAGACCTCGCGGTTGACCTCCTCCAGACGGTTTGCACGGGATTCGGACTGGTCGAGCTCCTGGGCGAGCCGCGAGCGGTCTGCATTGACCCGCCGGACCTCGCTCTCCACCTCTCCATGCAGGCGCTCGCGATCGAAGCGCATGTCGAGCGCATTGTCGAGGCTCGAGACTGCCCTGCGAAGCTCCTCGATCGCCGCCCTGACTGTTTCCCCGTTCGTCATAAAGCCTTCACCGGCACTCCAAAAAACGCGAATCGCCGCCTCCGGCGCCGGTCCTCTCCCGTTGACAGTATTCAACTGCGGGCCCGAGCGTCAACAGCGCGCTCCGGCCTGCGGGAAAGCCGCTGTGGATCAGCGTTCCGCCGGATCGCCCGGAGCCCTCGGCGCGCCTTTGCCGCTGCGGCAAAAAAGCCGCCCGAATCACCCCGCAAAGGCCGGAAAAACAGCCGAATTCGTTGACTCCGACGGTGCACCTGCTATGTGTCACCCGCTTCCTAACCGATGCCCGAAACGGCACCGGCCCTGACACCCCGAAGAGTACGGAACAGTCATGATCTCTCGCGAAAAACACGACCGGATGGCGAACGCAATTCGCTTCCTTTCCATGGATGCCGTGGAAAAGGCGAACTCGGGTCACCCCGGCCTGCCCATGGGCGCAGCAGACATTGCAACGGTTCTTTTCACCCGCTTCCTGTCCTTCGATCCGAAGACGCCCTCCTGGCCGAACCGCGACCGCTTCGTGCTGTCGGCCGGCCACGGCTCGATGCTCCTCTATTCGCTGCTCTACCTGACGGGCTACGAGGACATCACGATCGACGAGATCAAGAATTTCCGCCAGCTCGGCGCCAGAACCGCCGGCCATCCGGAATACGGCCACGCCGCCGGCATCGAGACGACCACCGGTCCGCTCGGCCAGGGCATCGCCAACGCCGTCGGCATGGCGCTTGCCGAACGCAAGCTGCGCGACGAGTTCGGCTCCGATCTCATCGAGCACTATACCTATGTCATCGTGGGTGACGGCTGCCTCATGGAGGGGATCAGCCAGGAAGCAATCTCGCTCGCCGGCCACCTGAAGCTCAACAAGCTGATCGTGTTCTGGGACGACAATAACATCTCCATCGACGGCCCCATCTCGATCGCCGACTCGACCGACCAGCACGCCCGCTTCCGCGCCAGCCAGTGGCATACGATCGCCGTCGACGGCCACGATCCGGACGCCATCGCCGCCGCCATCGAGGAAGCCCAGAAGTCCGACGAGCCGACCATGATCGCCTGCAAGACGACGATCGGCTTCGGCGCGCCGAACAAGGCCGGCACGCACAAGGTCCACGGCTCGCCGCTCGGCGCGGAAGAGATCGCCGCCACGCGCAAGGCGCTGAACTGGGAATCGGAAGCCTTCGTCGTTCCTTCCGACGTGCTCGACGCCTGGCGCCTTGCCGGCCTTCGCTCCGCCAAGGCCCACAAGGAATGGGAAACGCGCCTGGAAAAGACGGAAGCCGAGAAGAAGGCCCAGTTCATCCGCCGCTTCGCCGGCGATCTTGAAGGCGGCCTCGATTCGGCGATCTCCGCCTACAAGCAGAAGCTTGCCGAGACGAAGCCGAACCCGGCCACCCGCAAGGCTTCGGAGGACGCGCTGGAAGTCATCAACGGCGTTCTGGCGGAAACCATCGGCGGCTCGGCCGACCTCACCGGCTCGAACAACACCAAGACGAGCCAGACCAAATCGATCACCCCGAGCGACTTCTCGGGCCGCTACATCCACTACGGCGTGCGCGAGCACGGCATGGCGGCGGCGATGAACGGCATCGCGCTGCATGGCGGCCTCATCCCCTATTCCGGCGGCTTCCTGATCTTCTCGGACTATTGCCGTCCGTCGATCCGCCTTGCCGCGCTGATGGGCATTCGCGTCATCCATGTGCTGACGCACGATTCCATCGGCCTTGGCGAGGACGGTCCGACGCACCAGCCGGTCGAGCATATGGCGGCGTTGCGCGCCATCCCGAACCTGCTCGTCTTCCGCCCGGCCGATGCCACGGAAACGGCGGAATGCTGGCAGCTGGCGCTCGAAAGCCACAACCGCCCCTCCGCCCTCGCGCTCACCCGCCAGAACCTGATGCCGGTGCGCCTGGAATATGAGGAAGAGAACCTCTGCGCCCGCGGCGCCTATGACCTCGTCTCGGCGAGCGACGCCAAGGTGACGATCTTCGCCTCCGGCTCGGAAATCGAGATCGCGGTCAAGGCCCAGCAGGCGCTGTCGGCCAAGGGCGTTTCGACGCGCGTCGTCTCCGTGCCCTGCTTCGAGCTTTTCGCCGAGCAGCCGGAAGCCTACCAGCAGGCGGTCATCGGCAATTCGCCGGTCAAGATCGCCGTCGAGGCCGGCATCCGCCAGGGTTGGGATCACTTCATCGGTTCGGATGGCATCTTCATCGGCATGTCCTCCTTCGGCGCCTCCGGTCCCTACAAGGAGCTGTACAAGCACTTCGGCATTACGCCCGAGGCCGTCGTCGCCGCCGCGGAAGCCAAGCTGAGCTGACTGCGCAGGGCGCGGCCTGCCGCGCCCCGCCCCGCCAAACCTTCATTGACAGGGAGAGACCCCAAATGACTGTAAAAGTTGCCATCAACGGCTTCGGCCGCATCGGCCGCAACGTCCTGCGCGCCATCGTCGAATCCGGCCGCACCGATATCGAGGTCGTCGCCGTCAACGATCTTGGCCCCGTCGAGACCAATGCGCATCTCGTCCGCTACGATTCCGTGCACGGCAAGTTCCCCGGCACCGTCACCGTTTCCGGTGACACGATCGACGTCGGCCGCGGCCCGATCCGCGTCACCGCGATCCGCGACCCGAAGGAACTGCCCTGGGGCGATGTCGACATCGCGCTGGAATGCACCGGCCTCTTCACGACGAAGGAAAAGGCCGGCGCGCATCTCGCCAACGGCTCCAAGCGCGTCATCGTCTCGGCCCCGTGCGACAATGCCGACAAGACCATCGTCTACGGCGTCAACCACGACACGCTGACCAAGGACGATCTCGTCATCTCGAATGCCTCGTGCACGACGAACTGCCTTGCGCCGGTCGCCTACGTGCTCGACAAGGCCTTCGGCATCGAGAAGGGCTACATGACGACGGTCCACTCCTACACGGGTGACCAGCCGACCCTCGACACCATGCACAAGGACCTTTATCGCGCCCGTGCAGCCGCACTGTCGATGATCCCGACCTCGACCGGCGCCGCCAAGGCCGTCGGCCTCGTGCTGCCGCAGCTCAAGGGCAAGCTCGATGGTTCGGCCATCCGCGTGCCGACCCCGAACGTCTCGGTCGTCGACCTGAAGTTCGTGCCGAAGCGCAACGTGACCGCGGAAGAAGTCAACGCCGCCATCAAGGCAGCCGCCGAAGGCGAGCTGAAGGGCATCCTCGACTACGTCACCGGCCCGCTGGTCTCCATCGACTTCAATCACGACAGCCATTCGTCGAACTTCGCCGCCGACCAGACCAAGGTCCTCGACGGCAACCTCGTGCGCATCCTCTCCTGGTACGACAACGAGTGGGGCTTCTCCAACCGCATGTCCGACACGGCCGTCGCGATGGGCAAGCTCATCTAAGAAGAATGCAAAACACCCGGGCAGCAATGCCCGGGTGTTTTTTCGTGACCAGACGATAGACAATCCGGAGCGGCACCCATGGCCTTCAAGACCCTCGACAATCTCACCGACATCGCCGGCAAGCGCGTGCTCGTCCGCGTCGATCTCAACGTGCCTGTCAAGGACGGCAAGGTCACCGACGCGACCCGCATCGAGCGCGTCGCCCCAACGATCCTTGAACTCTCGGAAAAGGGCGCCAAGGTCGTCCTGCTCGCCCATTTCGGCCGCCCCAAGGGTGAGGTCGTCGCCGATATGTCGCTGGAGCAGATCCTGCCCGCGGTGAATGCCGTCCTCGGCAGGACCGTGCGCTTTGCCTCCGACTGCATCGGCGAGAAGGCGGCAGCCGCCATCGACGCGATGGCCAATGGCGACATCCTGCTTCTCGAAAACACCCGCTTCCACAAGGGCGAAGAGAAGAACGCCGCCGACTTCACCGCCGCGCTTGCCGAAAACGGCGACCTCTATGTCAACGACGCCTTCTCGGCCGCGCACCGCGCCCATGCCTCCACCGAGGGGCTTGCCCATCACCTTCCCGCCTATGCCGGCCGCACCATGCAGGCCGAGCTGGAAGCCCTGGAAAAGGGCCTCGGCAACCCGGCTCGCCCGGTCGTCGCCATCGTCGGCGGCGCGAAGGTCTCCACCAAGATCGATCTCCTGATGAACCTCGTGAAGAAGGTCGATGCCCTCGTCATCGGCGGCGGCATGGCCAATACCTTCCTCGCCGCCCGCGGCACCAATGTCGGCAAGTCGCTTTGCGAGCATGACCTCGCCGACACCGCCAAGCAGATCATGATCGAGGCCGCAGGCGCCTCCTGCGCCATCGTGCTGCCGGAAGACGGCGTCGTCGCCCGCGAGTTCAAGGCCGATGCCGAGAACGAGGTCGTCGACGTCAGCGCCATTCCGGCCGACGCCATGATGCTCGACGTCGGACCGAAGACCATCGAGGCCGTCAATGCCTGGATCAGCCGCGCTTCGACCCTCGTCTGGAACGGCCCGCTCGGCGCCTTCGAGATCGCGCCCTTCGACGCCGCGACGGTCGCTGCCGCCAGGCATGCCGCCGCCCGCACGAAGGAAGGCAAGCTCGTCTCCGTCGCCGGCGGCGGCGATACCGTCGCGGCCCTCAACCATGCCGGCGTCGCGGACGACTTCACCTATGTCTCGACCGCCGGCGGCGCCTTCCTCGAATGGATGGAAGGCAAGCCGCTGCCGGGCGTCGAGATCCTGCACCAGCAGAAATAATGCCGGGGGGCTTGCGCCCCGGCGTAGATCGCCTACATTCCTTGTAACGTCAACAAACAGAAAGGAAGGTGATCCAATGTCTAATGAGATTTCGGTCTTGGCTTCGGGCATGGGAATTGTGGTGAACGAAACGAGGCAGCCCTCGTTCTGATCCCGCCTTCCTTCGGGCCGCAAGGCTCGGGTCCGCACCGGACCAAACCTCATGGGGGCCACCTTCGGGTGGCTCTTTTGCGTTTCAGGGTCTCGCAACCTCGCGCTACACGTTGCCGGCCCTAAAGCCGAGGATCCACGGCCGCACCAAGAGGATGGCTGGCTGAGCTGGGGTTTGACCCGAGAACACGCGAAGGGATTTGCAGCCTTGTTTTATGGCCGGATCACAACCGTCAGCATCATCAGCGCGATGGCGACGACGGCGATCTTCCAGAAATCCGCGCGCCGCTTCAGCCCCGGCAGACCGAGGGGCCGGACAATGTGCAGCAGCATGACGGCGAGAAGCAGGGCAGGGAGGATTTTCGACATGGTGGCCTTTCTCCGCCTTTCCTGTCACACCTCGGACACTTTTCCAAGCGATCAGCGCGAGGCTTGAAAAACCTTCGCCCGCTGCCGTCTTTGCCTCTGGCAATCGGCGGCAGGTGCGCTATTCCTGTCCCATTCCGCCAACCTTTGAAAATCCCATGCGTAAAAACCTCATTTCCGTCTTCGCGCTCCTCATGGGCACGCTGTTCCTCTTCCTCGGGAACGGCCTGCACGGCCTGCTGCTGCCCATGCGCGGCGCCTTCGAGGGCTATGAGACGACGATGCTGGGTCTTCTCGGCACGTCCTGGGCAAGCGGATTCGTGCTCGGCTGCCTTCTGGCGCCGACCGTGGTCAAGCGCATCGGCCATGTGCGCGCCTTTTCCGGCTTCGCCTCGCTGATCGCCATTATCGCGCTCCTGACGGGTATCCTCGTCGATCCCATCTGGTGGATCGCGCTTCGTGCCGTCACGGGCTTCTCGATCGCCGGCACGTCGATGATCATCGAGAGCTGGCTGAACGAGCGCGCCACCAATGAAAGCCGCGGCCTGATCTTCTCGCTCTATATCGCGATCACGCTGGTGGGTACCGTCGGCGGCCAGATGACGGTGGCGCTCGGCGACGTGACGACGCCGATCCTCTTCATGTTCGCCGGCATCCTCTACTGCCTCGCCATGCTGCCGACGACGCTGTCGACCGCGGCCTCGCCGCAGCCGTTGAAACAGGTCAAGCTCGATATCCCGGCGCTCTACCGCACTTCGCCGATCGCCTGCGTCGGCATCGTGCTGATCGGCATCGCCAACGGCGCCTTCGGCACGCTCGGCGCCGTCTTCGGCGCCAATGCCGGCCTCTCCTCCAGCACGATCGCGCTCATGATGAGCAGCGCCATCTTCGCCGGCGCGGTGATGCAGCTTCCGGCCGGCCGCATATCCGACCGGGTGGACCGCCGCTTCGTGCTGGCCGTGCTCGCCGCCATCGCCGCGGCCGCCGGCTTTTCGCTCTTCGTCTTCCAGCCGGCCTCCGTCGGCCTGCTTCTCGCGCTGACGGCGCTCTACGGCGCGATGGCGAACGCGCTCTATCCGATCGCCGTTTCCCATGCCAACGACTTCGCCAGCCCCGAGGATTTCGTGAAGGTCTCCGGCGGCCTGCTGCTGCTCTACGGCGTCGGCACGATCATCGGCCCGACGATCGGCGGCCCCATCATGTCCTCGGTCGGCCCCTATGCGCTGTTCATCGTGACATTCTGCGCGCATATCCTGATCACCGCCTATGCCCTCTTCCGCAGCCGCCGCCGTGCAGCCCTTCCGGCCGAGATGCGCGATGCCTATACGACCCTTAACACCGGCACGCTCACCACGCCGGAAAGTCTTCAGCTCTCGCCGCGCGCCCTTGTTCAGCCGCAAGGCGCCGACGAGCAATCGGGAGAACGAAACGCATGAGCCTTTTCGACGACGACCGTCCGGCCAGGAAGACCGCCCACGAGATCGGTAGCGACCTTTCCCTGCTCTCGGTAGATGAACTGACCGCGCGAATCGACCTCCTGCGCACGGAGATCGAGCGGCTGGAGGCCGAGAAGGCAAAGAAGGGATCGAGCCGCACCGCCGCCGAGAACCTCTTCCGCTGAGCGCGCCAGATTGCCGCACCCTTGCCGAAAAGGCACAGGCAACGGCAATCCGACAATAGAGTTAACCGGCCATTAAGCCTTACATGCTATTACTTGAGCATCCGGTCTTTCCGGCTTCAGATAGCTTCACCCTTTGGGGATTCAGTCTGATTTTTCTCCCTGTTTTACCTTGAGAGCCGCTTTCCGCGGCTCTTTTTTTATTGCGCGGCCTCAAAGCTTTCCCTGTCCCGAAAGAATTGTGGAGATTAACCCTTTCTTAAGAATACCCTTGCGCGAATTGGGTTATGGGATCATCCTTGGCAACATAGAGGCTTGGAACCGTAAGAGCCCACCCGCCGTTACCTGCAAGTCATGCGTTCAACAGGGATGAAACCATGTCCGAAAGAGGATTGAATACCGTCAGCTTCGCTGGCCACGTTGCTTCGTCGGCGCAGTTCAAGTCCCTGTACGCCGAGGGCATGGGTCTGGTCGAGGAGACGGCAAGCTATCTCGACGGCGTCGGCCGCCAGGCCTCCAAGGTCCTGCCGCGCATGGCCTCCGTGCTCTATGCAGCCGAATCGATGCGCCTCACCACCCGGCTGATGCAGATGGCCTCCTGGCTGCTCCTGCAGCGCGCCGTCAACAATGGCGAGATGAGCCGCGACCAGGTGCTGGCGGAAAAGAACAAGGTTCGCCTCGACAGCTTCAACGTCGACAAGACCGCCCCCGGCTGGAACGATCTGCCGGAAGCCTTCCGCGACCTCATCGAACGCTCGCTGCGCCTGCAGAACCGCATCGCCCTGCTCGACCGCGAGATCTACCGCCCGCAGGACGTCCAAACCTTCTCGCCGGACAATCAGAACAGCGTCCAGGCCCAGATCAACCTGCTGCAGACCGCTTTCGGCAACAATTGAGCGACAAGCGCTGGATCACGCTGAAGACCCGGCCTTGGCCGGGTTTTTTGTTGGCGCTCGCTTGCGCGGTGGACCCTGCCCTCTCCTCCCCCTGCGGGGAAAGGTTGCCGGCAGCAGGTACGGGCCTGCGTCCATGTCAACTGCAGGCAACAAAAAACCCGGCCGAAGCCGGGTTCCTTGAATTCTTCCGAAGCAGGCGGCTTAGAGGCCGAGGCCTTCGAAGCGCTTCTTGAACTTGGAGACGCGGCCGCCGCGGTCCATGAGCTGCTGGTTGCCGCCGGTCCAGGCCGGATGGGACTTCGGGTCGATTTCGAGGTTCATCGTCGCGCCTTCCGAACCCCAGGTCGAGCGGGTTTCGTACTCGGTGCCGTCGGTCATCACGATCTTGATGACGTGGTACTCGGGATGGATATCAGCCTTCATGACAACTTTCCTGCCTGTTCCGGGGGCCATTTGTCGCAACGGATTGCGACCGCGAGGCCAAAGACGTAAATGAAGCCGCAGTCGGTCGGACCTACGGCTTCCCAATTCGATGGCGAGCCTATACAGGAAGGCCGTCTGGATAACAAGAGCCGAAAGACAATTCGTGCCGCAAGGCGCTGGAAACGGGGGTATGGTGTCCACAGACAGAGAAGAAGTCGCGCGGGAAAAACCGGCGCGCCGCAACATTCGTCCGCTGGGCAGGCTCGCTCCCTATATCAGCCGTTATCGTGGCCTCGTCGCAGGCGCGCTGGTCGCCCTCGTCATGGCGGCCGTCACCACGCTGGCGCTGCCGATCGCCGTGCGCCGGATGATCGACAACGGCTTCTCCGGCGCCGATGCCGGCTTCATCAACACCTATTTCACGATGCTCTTCGTGCTGGCCGGCCTGCTCGCCCTTGCCAGCGCCATGCGCTACTACTTCGTCATCACGCTCGGCGAACGCATCGTCGCCGACCTTCGGCGCGACGTCTTCGCCCATGTGACGAGGCTGTCGCCCGCCTTCTTCGACGTCAACCAGTCCGGCGAGATCGTCTCGCGCCTGACGGCCGACACGACGCAGATCAAGTCGGCCGTCGGCGCCACCGCGTCCGTCGCGCTGCGCAACCTCATTTTGTGCATCGGCGCCATCGGCATGATGGTCTATACGAGCCCGAAGCTCTCCAGCCTCGTCATCGCCGCCATTCCCGTCATCGTCTTCCCGCTCGTCGCCTTCGGCCGCTCCGTGCGCCGCCGCTCGCGCGAGGCGCAGGACACGCTCGCCGCCGCCTCCGCCTATGCCGGCGAGGCGATCGGCGCGACCCGTACGCTGCAGGCCTTCAATGCGGAGGATGCCGCCCGCGCCCGGTTCTTCGGCAATGTCGAGAGCGCCTACGAGGCAGCCCGTTCCGCCATCCGCGCCCGCTCGTTCTTGACCGGCTTCGCCATCGCCATGATCTTCGGTTCGGTCGTCGCCGTGTTGTGGTTCGGCGCCCGCGACGTGCTGTCCGGCACGCTTTCGGCCGGCACGCTCGGCCAGTTCCTGCTCTATGCGGTCTTCGCCGCCGGCAGCCTCGGCGCGCTCTCCGAGGTCTGGGGCGAGCTCTCGCAGGCCGCCGGCGCCGCCGAACGGCTGACAGAGCTGCTCGCCGAGGTGCCCGCCATCACCGCGCCCGCCAATCCCGTGGCGCTTCCCCAACCCGCCCGGGGCGAGCTTGTCTTCAAGGATGTGCATTTCTCCTATCCCGCCCGTCCCGGCTACCGCAGCATCAATGGCCTGACCTTCGCCGTGAAGCCCGGTGAGACGGTGGCCGTCGTCGGACCCTCCGGCGCGGGCAAGAGCACGATCCTTTCGCTCGTCCTGCGCTTCTACGATCCCGATTCCGGCATCGTCCTTCTCGACGGCGTGAACCTCAAGGCAGCCGATCCGGAAGAATTGCGCCGGCGCATCGCCTTCGTGCCGCAGGACGTCACCATCTTCGCCGCGACGATCCGCGACAACATCGCCTTCGGCATGCCCGATGTCAGCGACGAGGCGGTGCGCACCGCCGCCCGTGCCGCGCAGGCCGAAGAATTCATCGAGCGTCTCGACAAGGGTTACGACACGATGGTGGGCGAGCGCGGCGTGACGCTGTCCGGCGGCCAGCGCCAGCGTATCGCGATCGCCCGCGCGATCCTCAAGGATGCCCCGTTGCTCCTGCTCGACGAGGCGACCTCGGCACTGGACGCCGAAAGCGAGACATTGGTGCAGAAGGCGCTCGACGGGCAGATGGGCAAGCGCACGACGATCGTCATCGCCCACCGCCTCGCCACCGTCCTCAAGGCCGACCGCATCCTCGTCATGGAGGCTGGCCGCGTCGTCGAGGAGGGTACGCACCGGTCACTCATCCGGCAGGACGGGCTTTATGCCCGCCTCGCTCGCCTGCAGTTCGACCATGGCGGCCAGGCCTTCCTCGGAGAAGACCGTGCGGTGGGCTGACGCCACCTCAATCCTCGGCTGTCTCCCGCCGAGGGGCTGACTGTGACGGACACGGCTTCTCTATTGCAAACCATGTCGCGAATGTCCCGCCACTTGCGGCAAAGGCATGCGACGCGAAATCGCTGACTTTCCGGAGGCCACCGATCTGTCGGGGATTTTAGGATTCTCGCGACGGCGGCTTGCTGGACAAGCCGCAGTGCTCTCATGGCGTCTCTTTCAACGGCCAAACCTCAACGACGCCATGCGCCACCGCACAAGGCACGCGCGAAACCTTCTCGATAGCGGCCGCCAGATCGGTGGCCTCGATAAGGGCGAAACCCGCAATCGGCAAGGCCGATGACATGAAGGGTCCATCGCGGGTTTCCATGTCGCGAGCCTCCGGATTGCGGACCTGCACGGGTTTGCCAGCAATCCATATCATTGCGCCTTCGGACCGCAGTTTTGCGTCCTGTGCATGGGCAGCATCCCTGACAGGGCGCGGCGTGCGTTCATAGTCGGCCGCGTCTCCATATCCGATTGCGATGAACTTGGGCATGGTGTCGTCTCCTTTGAGGGACTTGAATTGCGGCGTCGGCCGCAACGGCACCGTAGGCGGCCCGACACAGCGGTGCGTCATTGGGATTCGGCGTACCGAGATGACGCTCTCCAGTCGGCCATGCATGCGTCCTGCAACGCCTGCCCTTCTTCGAGCACCCGATTGCGGATCGCCAATTCCGGTGTTGTAGGAAGGAACTGTCGTCCTCAGGCACCAAGCGCCTCTGCGGCCAGATTGATTGGCACGGGATCGCATCATTATTATCACAGCGTCCCATATCCGATTGCATAATGCAATCAGTTTTATCGTAACACATGCCGCGGGGCTTGTGCACCCAAGGGATGATTGGCTGTTGTCGCAAAATCCTGAAACCCGCGACACATTCAAGGGCGGATAGCAGGACTCAAATCGTCACGGTCAGAAAATGTCTATCCGGGTCAAAACCTGCCCGAGCATGACGAGAAGAGATTTTCCGCCGTTGCGAGCAGTCGAAGAGCGGTTCCTACCGCTCGGTGAGCTTCAGCTCGATGCGGCGGTTGGTGGCGCGCGCCGCGTCATCGCTCCCCTCGGCGATCGGCTGGAACTCCCCGAAACCTGCCGCGACCAGCCGGTTGGCCGGCACGCCGTTGGCGATGAGGAACTTCACGACCGAGGTCGCGCGGGCGGAGGAAAGCTCCCAGTTGTCCCGGTAGCGACCGCTGCCGGAAAGCGGCACATTGTCCGTGTGCCCGTCGACACGCAGAACCCAGTTTATCTCCGAGGGAATCTCACGGGCAAGATCGAGCAGGGCGGAGGCGAGTTTGCGCATTTCCGCCTGCCCTGCCTCGTTGAGATCGCTGCCGCCCGAGGGGAACAGCACTTCCGACTGGAAGACGAAGCGGTCGCCGACGATGCGGATGTTTTCCCGGTCGGAAAGGATTTCACGCAAGCGCCCGAAGAAGTCGGACCGATAACGGTTGAGCTCCTGGACGCGCTGCGCCAGCGCCACATTGAGACGGCGACCGAGATCGGCGATCTTCGCCTGCGAGGACTTGTCCTTGGCTTCCGAGGCTTGCAGCGCCTCCTCCACGGCGGCGATCTGGCTGCGCAGCGCGGCGATCTGCTGGTTGAGCAGCTCGATCTGGCTCATGGCGCGCGCGCTCATCTGCTTTTCCGCATCCAGCTCGCCTTCGAGCGCCGTAGCGCGCGCCGTCGCGGCATCCGAGGCGCCGGCACCGCTGTCGAGCAATTGCTGGAGGCGCGTGCGGTCGCTTTCCGACTGGGCAAGCGAAGCCTGGAGATTGGCGAGCGCATCTTCCAGATCCTGCTTGCCGCTCTTTTCCAGCGCGAGGAGCTGGGTCAATTCGTTGATCTGGCTGGTCAGCCGGCTCAGGACATCGTCCTTGCCGGAAATCTCGCGGCTGAGGAAGAACTGCGCCAGGACGAAGACCGTCAGCAGGAACATGATGGCAAGCAGCAGCGTCGACAGCGCATCGACGAAGCCCGGCCAGTAATCGATCGTGCGCTGGCTGCGCCGGTTGCGGGCGAGCGCCATTGCTATTCGCCTCCGGCCTTATGGGCCTTTTCCGTCGCGCGCTCGGAGAGGCGCTCGACATTCTTCTCGCCGGTGCGGTTCGCGAGCCGGTCGATCGTGCGGCGCAGTGCCTTCGATTCTTCCTGCTGCGCCTCGATCCAGTCGCGCAGCATCTGCTGCTCGCTGCGCATGTTCTTCACGAGGCCCTGTATGCCCTCGGCAAGGCTCGCCATCGCGGCGGTCGAGCGGCCGCCGCCGCCCTCCTGCGCCAGTTTGAGGATCTGCTGGGCCAGCGCCTGCACGTCCGTCGCCGAGCTCGTTGCCGCCAGGTCGGCGACCGGCTGGAGTTCCGGGCCGACATCGGTGACGGAGGAGAGCCAGTTTTCCAGTTCCGTGTAGAAGCGGTTTTGTGCACGCCCGGCCTGAAGGTCGAGGAAACAGAGGATCAGCGAGCCGGAAAGGCCGAAGAGCGAGGTGGAGAAGGCCGTGCCCATGCCTTCGAGCGGCGCGGAAAGCCCCTCTTTCAGGGCGTTCAGGATATCGTTCGCCGTGCCCCCGCCTGCGTCCAGCGACTGGATGACCTGGCTGATCGAGCCGATCGTGCCGAGCAGCCCCCAGAACGTGCCGAGCAGGCCGAGGAAGACGAGGAGACCGATGAGATAGCGGGAGGTGTCGCGCGATTCGTCGAGGCGCGTCGCGATCGAATCGAGGATCGAGCGCAGCGTGGTTGTCGAGAGCGCCATCGAATGGCGACGGCCGATCAAGGCACGCATCGGGGCCAGCAGCACGGGATCGCGCCCGACCTTTTCCGCGCTGCCCGCCGCGCGAAACGAATTGAACCAGCGCACCTCGGGCCGCAGCGCCAGAACATGATTGAAAACCAGGAGGATGCCGATCAGCAGCACGCCGAGAATGAGGCCGTTGAGGCCCGGATTGCTGAGAAACGCGGCCTGCGCCTGACGGAAGAGGATGGCAGCCACGAAACCGACGATGATGAGGAAGATCACCATCGTCCAGAAGAATGCCATGGGGCTTGAGAGTTTGTGGGGGTATTCGTCTCCGGTCTCGCTCGACCCTCCCCAGCCCGACAGCCCAAGCTTCGCCATGTCGTCGTCTCTCCGCTTTCTTGTGGGCGGGAGACTAGAGGAAGATTGCGCCGAATTGAAGGGCTTAGCGACAAGAGCGGCGCCCGAAAACGCCGCCCGCGTCAATCCGTTACCGTGTCGGCACCGGACGATGCACGACTTCGCTCAGCGCCTTGTGGATATATTCGTTGCCGGCGATGACAGTGCCGGTGTCGAGCATGGCGTTGCCGCCGGTAAGATCGGTCGCATAGCCGCCGGCCTCGCGAATCAGGAGGATGCCGGCCGCGATATCCCAGGGTGCAAGGTCGCGTTCCCAGAAACCGTCGAAACGCCCGGCAGCGACATAGGCAAGATCGAGCGAAGCGGAGCCGAGGCGGCGCATGCCGGCGACCTCGCCCATCACATGGCGCAGCTCGATAAGGAACTTGCCGTGATTGCCGCGGCCGAGATGGGGCACGCCGCAGCCGATGACGGCGTCGGAAAGGTTCTTGCGGGCCGCGACACGCAGGCGCCGGTCGTTGAGGAACGCGCCGCCGCCGCGCTCGGCGGTGAAGAGCTCGTCCGTCGCCGGGTTCAGCACCACGGCGGCGACGATCTCGCCATTGCGCTCAAGCGCGATCGAGATCGCAAAGCAGGGAATGCCGTGCAGGAAATTTGTGGTGCCGTCGAGCGGGTCGACGATCCAGCGATGCGCGCCGTCCGTGCCGATGATTTCATCGGACTCCTCGCCGAGAAAGCCATAGGTCGGGCGCGCTTTCATCAATTCTTCGCGGATCAGCTTTTCCGCCTTGCGGTCGGCCTGCGAGACGTAGTCGCCCGGACCCTTGAGGGAGACCTGCAGGTTCTGCACCTCGCCGAAATCGCGCGCGAGCGACTTGCCGGCCTTGAAGGCGGCCTGAACCATGACGTTGAGAAGAGCTGAACGAGCCATGTAACTAGAGTCCTTCGGGAATGTCCGGCGGTTCGGCACGGCGAGAGCCGCGGCGTGGAAAGGCGCTGGAACCGGAATATGCGGCCTCAAGACCACAAATCCCCCGAACTTTCAAGCCTTCAGCTCCTGCAACGGCTGCAATGCTGGATACACGATCGTGCAACAGGGTAAATCCGGCCCGTCTCACGAGCCGGAACGGTACTTGTTCGCCGCATCGATCGCGGCTTTCTGCTGTTCATCGCTGAGCCCGAGATAGAAATCCTCCAGCGAGGGATCGTTGAGGCCGGCTCGGCGGGCCAGCACGAACCACTTGGCCGCCTCCACCGGATCGGCCTTCGTGCCGATGGCATGCACATAGAGCTGGGCCAGCTTGCTCTGGGCGACGGCATTGCCGCCCTCGGCCGCCCGCTTGATCCATTTGAAACCGGTATCGTAGTCGCGCTCGCCGCCGGTGCCGTTGATCAGCCAGATGCCGAGATCGAGCTGGGCCGTGTCGAAACCGGCGCGCGCGGCGCGCAGCAGCCATTCCCGGGCACGGGCGGTCTTTTCCTCCGGCAGGTCCTTCAGGTTGAGATAGATCTGCGATACGGCATATTGCGCATCGGCGATGCCCTGCTCGGCAGACTTCTCGTAATAGGGCAGCGCCTCGCGCAGGCCCTTCTCGCCGGGACTGTCGGCCACCAGCACCTGCGCATAGTTGAACTGCGCCGAGGCATTGCCGAGATCGGCCGATTTCTTCATCAGCTCGTCGGCCTTCTTGCGGTCCTCCTTGGAGCCCGAACGCTCCATCAGCAGGATCGCATATTTGAACATGCCGGTCGGATCACCGCCATTGGCCGACTGCTCGTACCAGAACATCGCCTGTTCGCGGTTGCGCTTAACGCCGAGTCCGCGGTCGAGGATCTCCGCCACCAGCGTCTGCGCGGACGGATCGCCAAGCTGCGCGCGCGGCAGGGCAAGCTCCATCGCCGTCAGGTAGCGGCCGCGCTGGAAGGCGCCGTAAGCCTCGTCGATCTTGCCGGTGAACGGCTTTTCCTCCGGCAGTGCCGGCAGGTCGGCCCCCATGCGCTCAAGCACGGAAAGCCCCGTCGAAGGACCGTCGGCTGGCTTTACCTCGTCCACTTTTGCGGCAGCCCCGTCGACGTCGGCCGGCTCGTCCTCCGTCGGCTTCTCCGCGGTGGCCGCCGCCCCGGCGGTGACGGCCGGGCCCTTCCTGGCCGGTTCTGCCCAGGCGGATGCGACGACGAAAACGCCCGTTGCGAGAAGCGCCACCGGCGCGATACGGCAAGCTTGGAAGACGACGGCCCTGATCATGAGCGCCTACTATTCCCCAAACCGTGGCGCTTTTTCGTCAAGCAGGGCGTTGACGGCGGCAACCACATGGGGCGCCTGTGCCGGGTCGGCAAAGACGGCCTTGTCGAGCGCGACGAATTCGGCGCCGGTCTCGGCAACGGCGAGCGCCGATTGCGGATCCGTGCCGCCGAGCACGATGCAGGGGATTTCCACCATCGAGGCCCACCATTCGGCGAGCGCGAGGTTCTTCGGATGCGCCTCCGGCTTGATGTCGCCGCCGATCTTGCCGAAGAAGATATAGTCGGGCTGCACCTCGCCGATCTCCAGCGCCTTGTGCCGGTCCGTCGCATTGCCGCCGCCGACGATGAGCCGCGGGGTGAATTTCTCGACCGCCTCGCCAAGCTCCTCGATCCCGCCGGCAATGTGGATGCCATCGGCCTTGGCCCGGCCGGCAACGCGCGTATCGCCGGCGACCAGCGCCGCCGCGCCCGCCTGCTGAACGATCCGCACCAGCATTTCGGCATGTTTCTGGAACTGGCCGTCATCGAGCCCGTATTGCGGCAGGATCACCGAGGCGACGTCGCCGCCCTTCAGCGCTCCCTCGAGCATCGCCGCGCGCGCGGAAAGATCATCGCCCTCGGGAAGGATCAGTACCAGGCGGCAACGGGTTTCGACATCGGACATGGATGGGCACTTCCTTTGAATGCAGCACTCGGGCTCGTCATAACAGATCAAAGCGGATAGACGGAAGGACGAACAGGATCAACCGCCCGCCATGCCGATAGACCCTTCGATCTACCTTGCCGCCATTCCTGCAGTCCTCCTGGTCGGCCTGACGAAGGGCGGCATGGGCGAGGCCCTCGCATTGATGGGCGTACCGCTGCTTGCCATGGCCGTTCCGCCGGTGCAAGCGGCCGCCATTCTCTTGCCGATCCTCGTGGTGATGGATTGCGTTTCGCTATGGATCTGGCGCCAGCACAACGACCGCAAGCTGCTGAAAATGCTGCTGCCCGGCGCACTCGTCGGCATCGCGATCGGCTGGGCGACCTCGGCTTCCGTGCCGCGCGATGCATTGCGCCTCATCATCGGTCTCATCACGGTGCTCTTCGTCGCCCGTTATTTCCACAACGCCTGGCGCATGCGCCACGGCCATGTCGTCGGCGCCCGGCCGCACCGGCTCCTGCCCGCCGCCTTTCTCGGCACGCTCGCCGGCTATGGCAGTTTCGTCGCCCATGCCGGAGGCGCGCCTTTCCAGGTCTATGGCCTGCCGCTGAAATTGCCGCCGCGCGAATATACCGGCGCCGCCGTCCGCTTCTTCGCCATTCTCAATGTCATCAAACTCGGCCCCTATTTCGCCCTCGGCCAGCTCGATACGACCAACCTGACCATTTCCGCCACCCTCGTTCCGCTCGCCATCGCGGCGACGGCCGCAGGCGGCTTCATCGTCAAGCGCATGAAGCCGGAGGTCTTCTATCCCTTCATGTATGCCATGGCGCTCGCCGCCGGTCTCAAGCTGGTCTACGACGGGACCGTCGCCTTCCTCTGACCCCCGGAAATCCCGGCCTTTGCACCGCACAAAAAGCTTGCCGCAATTGCTGCTTTGCCATAGCTTCCGGCCATGGCGCACCCCGATCCCTTTGCCGCGATTGCCGATCCCAACCGCAGGTTCCTGCTGGAAGAGCTGCGCCGGTCGCCGCGCACGGTGAACGAGCTGTCCGAAGGCCTGCCGATCAGCCGCCCGGCGGTCTCCCAGCATCTCAAGGCGTTGCTCGACTGCAATCTCGTCAGCGTGAAATCCGAGGGCACGAAGCGGATCTACGCCATCAACGCCAGGGGCTTCGACCGGCTCAATCTCTGGCTCGACCAGTTCTGGTCCTGATCGATCCGTCCGGGCGCATTTCGAAACACAACGCCCCGGCGCGTCGTCACGACGGCCAGGGCGTCTCGGTGGTAATATTTTCGTGGTTCGGAGGCGGTTTCGCGAAACGGGGCCTTTGCCCGGGCCTGCCCATCAGGCCAACTGTTCCGCGACCCTCACACCTTCTTTAACGTTGGAAAAATCCCTGTCCTTTCAGTGGGTCGAAGAGCGAAGGCGCTCAATCTCGTCCTTGATGCGCAACTTGCGACGCTTGATCTCCGCAATCGCCTCGTCTTCGGCAGAAGGACGTTTCATCGCTGCGTGCAGCTCTTCCTCCAAAGCGACGTGCTTCTTTTCGAGCGTAGCCAGATGGGCCTCAATCGTCATGTGACAGTTCCTTCCTTTTGCTTGCACCCGGGCATTTTCATGCCGGGTGGTCCAGGTTGCAACAGAAACAGTGTGCCATGTCATTTTTCATTTGTCGAAGGCGAAAACGTGGCAAGGGATAACTTCCCGTTACCGGGGTTTTCGTGGTAGGAGCAGCCTTCATACAGACTGGAGGAACGCGGCTCGCTCGCGCCCTCCGACGAGGGGAACGAATAGCATGGCAGACCAGGAACAGGCTGAATTGCGGCTTGCCGTTGCACGGCTTCGCCAGGAGCACGAAGACTACGACGCCGCGATCAACGCCATGATCCAAACCGGGTGCGAAGCCCTCAGAATCCAGCGCATGAAGAAGAAGAAACTGATCCTCAAGGACAAGATCTCCAAGCTGGAAGACCAGATCATCCCCGATATCATCGCCTGAAACCGGACGAGAAGCCTTGGACACGACAGAAACGCCCCCCGTCGCGATCATCATGGGAAGCCAGTCCGACTGGGAGACGATGAAGAACGCGGCCGATACGCTCGATGCCCTCGGCGTCGACTACGAGGCCCGCATCATTTCGGCGCACCGCACCCCGGACAGGCTCTACAGCTTCGCCCGAGGGGCGAAGGCGGAAGGCTTCAAGGTCATCGTGGCAGGGGCCGGCGGCGCCGCCCACCTGCCCGGCATGACGGCCGCGATGACCCCGCTGCCCGTCTTCGGCGTGCCGGTGCAATCGAAGGCGCTTTCCGGCCAGGACAGCCTCCTGTCGATCGTGCAGATGCCCGCCGGCATTCCGGTCGGCACGCTTGCCATCGGCAAGGCGGGCGCGATCAATGCCGCGCTGCTCGCCGCCGCCGTGCTGGCCCTGAGCGACCCCGAACTTGCCCATCGCCTTGACGAATGGCGCGAGAACCAGTCCGGCACCGTTGCCGAATATCCTGTGGACGGCCCACTGTGAGCGCCCGCACGATCGGCATCATCGGCGGCGGCCAGCTCGGCCGTATGCTGGCCATGGCCGCGGCGCGCCTCAACCTGCGCACCGTCATCCTCGAGCCGCAGGCCGATTGTCCGGCCGCGCAGGTCGCCAACAGCCAGATCGTCGCCGCCTATGACGATCCGTCCGCGCTTGCCGAGCTTGCCCGGCTTTGCGACGTCGTCACCTACGAATTCGAGAACGTGCCCGTTTCCGCCGCCGTCGCGCTTGCGCAGACCGTTCCCGTCCATCCGCCGCCGCGCGCGCTGGAGGTGTCGCAGGACCGGCTCATCGAAAAGCGCTTCATCCGCGATTGCGGCATCCTCACCGCCGATTTCGCGGCCGTCGATAACCAGGCCGAGCTGGAGGCCGCCCTCGACCGCTTCGGCGGCGTCGGCGTGCTGAAGACGCGCCGTCTCGGCTATGACGGCAAGGGACAACGCCTCTTCCGCTCCCCGGCAGAGGATCGCACCGGCGCCTTCGAGGCGCTGGGCGGCGTGCCGCTGATCCTGGAGAGCCTCATACCCTTCGAGCGGGAGGTTTCGATCATCGCGGCACGCGATGCCGAGGGCACGATCGCCTGCTACGATCCGGCGGAGAACGTCCATCTCAACGGTATCCTGCACACGTCCACCCTGCCCGCCGGCATCAGCGAGGCGACCGCCGACCAGGCGCGCAAGGCGGCGCGGGCGATTCTCGACCGGCTCGGCTATGTCGGGGTCATCGGCGTCGAATTCTTCGTCCTGGCAGACGGCGGGCTCGTCGCCAACGAGATCGCGCCGCGCGTGCACAATTCCGGCCACTGGACGGAAGCGGCCTGCGTCATCTCGCAGTTCGAGCAGCATATCCGCGCCGTCGCCGGCCATGTGCTGGGCAATCCCCGCCGCCATTCGGACTGCGTGATGCAGAACCTGATCGGCGACGATATCGCGGACGTTCCCGCCTGGCTTGCAAAGCCCGGCGTGCTCGTCCATCTCTACGGCAAGACCGAAGCCCGGCCCGGCCGCAAGATGGGGCATGTGACGCAGATTCTCGACTGATCGGCGGTGACGGAGGTTGGAAAACCGGCGGGGGACGCGGAAAACCCGATGCCCACGGTTGACAGCGGCAAGGTGACGGGGTACATGCCTGCCAACCCGAAAGCGCGCCCGAAACGGCGCGTTTTTGATTGAGGAAATCCGGCGAACTCGAGTCGCCTGCAATACGCGGATCAGAAAAATGAAGATCAAGAATTCGCTCAAGTCGCTCAAGGCTCGTCACCGCGAGAACCGCCTTGTTCGTCGCAAGGGCCGCATCTACATCATCAACAAGCAGAACCCACGCTTCAAGGCTCGTCAGGGCTGATCAGGCGTCGCGGTCGCCTGTGGTGATCGAGAAATAATGATTTGAAGTTTGGCGATGGCGGTCTACCATGACCGCCATGCGCTTTTTCATGCTTTCAGTTCTCTGTCTGTCCCTTTCTTTCGTCAGCGCCCTCCCGGCCATGGCTGCGGACAAGGCTTCGGTCGAAACCGCTTCCGGCGCCTTCACGACGCCCGACCAGCGGCTCGACAAACTCTTTGTCGAATTGAAACACGAGGGCAGTGCGGATGCCGCCCGGGGCATCGCCGACCGGATTCGCCGGGAATGGCAGGACTCCGGCAGCGCCACCATCAACCTTCTCATCCAGTGGGCCGACAAGGCCATTTCCGAGGAAAAGAACGCCGCCGCGCTCGACTACCTCGACGAGGCGATTCGCCTGAAGCCCGACTATGTCGAAGCCTGGAACCGCCGGGCGACGCTGCATTTCAAGATGGGCAACTATCGCAAGTCGATGTCCGACATAAACCAGGTGCTCGCCATCGAGCCACGGCATTTCGGCGCTCTTGCCGGCATGGCGGCGATCCTGGCCCAGACCGGCCGCGACGAGATGGCGATGAAGGCCTGGGAGAAATTCCTCGACGTCTATCCTACGGAGCGGCAGGCACAGAAGGAATATGGAGACCTCGCCGAAAAGCTGACCGGCCAGCGCACCTGACAGACCCGCCTCCCGGACAAGGACGGCTCGCCTTCAGGAATTGAAAAGGCGGGCCAAGGCCCGCCTTCCTGTCTTAGATATAGCTGACTGAAGGCGCGATCAGACGCCGCTGACGCCGTCCGCGCCGATATAGGCGATGCGCAGCATGTTCGTTGCACCGGGCGTGCGCAGCGGCACGCCGGCCGAAATGATGATGCGATCGCCCGGCTTGCCGAATTCCTCGGTGACGACGATGCGGCAGGCCCGGTTCACCATGTCGTCGAGATTTTCCGCATCGCCCGTGACGACGCAGTGGAGGCCCCAGACGACGGAGAGGCGGCGGGCGGTCTCGATGACCGGCGATAGCGCCAGGACCGGCACTTCCGGCCGCTCGCGCGCCGCACGCAGGCCGGTCGTGCCCGACGAGGTATAACAGACGATGGCCGACAGCTTCAGCGTCTCGGCGATCTGGCGGGCGGCGAGCGAGATGGCATCGGCGCCGGTCGCCTCGGGGGCGGTGCGCTGGGCATAGATGATGCCCGGATAGTGCGGGTCGCGCTCGACCGTGCTGGCGATCGAGGCCATGGTGGAAACCGCTTCGGCCGGATAGGTGCCGGAGGCGGATTCGGCCGAAAGCATCACGGCATCGGCGCCCTCGAAGACGGCGGTCGCGACGTCCGACACTTCGGCGCGGGTAGGCACCGGCGCGGAGATCATCGATTCCAGCATCTGCGTTGCGACGACGACCGGCTTGCCGGCGCGGCGGCAGGCGCGGATGAGCTGCTTCTGCAGGCCCGGAACGGCTTCCAGCGGCATTTCGACGCCGAGATCGCCGCGCGCCACCATGAGGGCGTCGGAAAGTTCGATGATCTCGTCGATGCGCTCGATCGCCTGCGGCTTCTCGATCTTCGACATCAGGCCGACGCGGCCGCGGGCGACCTTGCGCACTTCGGCAAGGTCTTCCGGCCGCTGGATGAAGGAAAGCGCCACCCAGTCGACACTGCCGGTCGCCAGAACCGCATCAAGATCCACACGGTCCTTCTCGGTCAGGGCGCCGACGCCGAGCAGCGTGTCGGGAAGGCTTACCCCCTTGCGGTCGGAGATCTTGGTGCCGGAAACGACCGTGCAGACGATCGACTTGCCATCAGAGCTTTCGGCACGCAGATGCAGCTTGCCATCGTCGATCAGCAGGCGATGACCGGCCTTGACGGCTTCGAGGATTTCCGGATGCGGCAGGTAGACGCGCGTATTGTCGCCGGGCTCGTCCCTGTTGTCGAGCGTGAAGGTCTGGCCGGGCTTCAGCTCTTCCGAGCCGTTGGCGAACTTGCCGACGCGCAGCTTCGGGCCCTGGAGGTCGGCGAGAATGCCGATGGGGCGGCCGCAACGGGCTTCGACGGCGCGGATGCGGCTGATCAGCGTGCGCATCACATCGTGGCTGGCATGGCTCATATTGATGCGGAACAGGTCTGCTCCCGCCTCGTGCAGCTTCTGGATCATCTGCTCGTCAGACGATGCCGGTCCGAGCGTGGCGAGGATTTTGACTTTTCTGTTCCGTCTCATCAGTTCTGGCTTTCCTGGGTCCCTGGCGTATCGGAAAGCTGCACCATCCAGCTTCCCTGTCGGCCCGTGTCATATTCCTTGAAGCCCATGCGCTGGAAACCGCGGGCGAAGCAGTCCTGCACCCCGGTGATCTTGAACTCGTTCTCCGCAACGCACATGTTGACGTTGCCGGTCCAGCGGCCGCCGCGGGCGGCGTCTTCGGCATAGAGATAGTAGTAGCGCGATTGCAGCTCGCCCTCGATCAGCGTGGCGCAGGTCGTGGCAGGCACCTGCCACCAGCCTTCGGTGATCCAGCCTTCCTTGGCGCGGTAGCCGATGGCGACGCCGACAAGGTTCTGGGTGCCGTTGCAGACGCGGAAATCGGCTTTTGCCGTGTTCGGCACGGAAAGGGCGGCAAACCCTGCGAAAGCAAAGAGACCAGCCTGGAAAAGGCCGCGGGCTTTCGGGAAAAACGGTCGATGACTCTTGGCTCTCACGGCTTCCGATACAACTCCGTTGATTTGATTATGCGCTTTCTTGCGACGGGGGGGCATGAATGTCAACGCTACACTAATCGATTACATTTTCCCGCAGGAAGAAGGAAACTTTCCTGCAACCCCAGGCCCCGAGCTTGCAGGCGGGATCGACCCATGCGATCACTCGGCATGAATGGCGCATATTCGGCGAAGGCATGCAGGACCATCCCCCTTTTGAAATCATAAACGGCGATCCGACTCTCGGACTCGTCATCCTGGCGGACCATGCCACCAACCTCCTGCCCGAGCGCTACGGCCGCCTCGGCCTGCCGGAAAGCGCCTTCGAGCGCCACATCGCCTATGACATCGGCGTCGAGGGCGTGGTGCGGGGCCTTGCCGCCCGGCTGAACGCGCCGACGGTCATGAGCCGCTTCTCCCGCCTGCTGATCGACCCCAATCGCGGCGAGGACGATCCGACGCTCGTCATGCGCATTTCCGACGGCGCGATCATTCCAGGCAATCATCCCATCACGCCCGAAGAATGGCGGTACCGGCTGGAGACCTACCACCGCCCCTATCACGATGCCGTGTCCTGCACGATCGCCAGGGTGGCGGAGCGCACCGGCAGGGCGCCGCTGGTCATGTCCGTGCACTCCTTCACGCCCGCCTGGAAGGGCGTCTCGCGGCCCTGGCAGGTGACGGTGCTCTGGGACAGCGATCACCGCGCCGTGCGTCCGCTCCTGGCCGAGCTCGAAGCGCCCGGCGACGTCGTGGTGGGCGACAACGAACCCTATGACGGGGCGCTGCGCGGCGACACCATGTTCCGCCATTGCATGAAACCCGGCATCCCGCACGCCCTCATCGAGATTCGCCAGGACGAGATCGGCAACGAGGTGGGCATTGCCAGATGGGTCGACCGCCTCGCCCCGATCTTCAGCCGGTTGAATGCCGAGGAGGCATTGCACACATATGAGATATTCCCCTCCCGCACCGGACCCTATTGAGATCGAGACGATGACCGAGATCAGCAAAGAACAGCAGACCGAATTCGAAGCCGCCGCCTTCCGGCGCCTCCTGAAACATCTCGGCGAGCGCAGCGACGTGCAGAACATCGACCTGATGAACCTTGCCGGCTTCTGCCGAAACTGCCTTTCCAACTGGTATCGCGAGGCGGCGAACGCGGCGGGTGTTGACCTCGACAAGGAAGCTTCGCGCGAGATCATCTACGGCATGCCCTATGAGCAATGGCGCGAGCGCTACCAGCGCGAGGCGAGCGACGCGCAGAAGGCCGCTTTCGAGATCAACCGCCCGAAGGAATGACGGGCGGCGGGGAAAAACCCGAAGTGCGTGCGATAGGCCTTGATCTTGCCGGAAGTTCGCGGCAAGTCACGGCACCTTCGAATTTCTAGCCCACCCAAGGAGAAGATCATGTCGGATGCCCACGGCGTCGCCCGCGACCAGCTTCGCGCGTTCATCGAACGCATCGAGCGCCTCGAGGAAGAAAAGAAAACCATCGCCGATGATATCAAGGACGTCTATGGCGAAGCCAAGGGCGTCGGCTTCGACACGAAGATCCTGCGCAAGGTCATCCAGATCCGCAAGCAGGACAAGGACGAGCGCATGGAACAGGAAGCCATCCTCGACACCTATCTCCAGGCCCTCGGCATGGTCGAGCTGCCGCCGGATGCAGCATAAGCCTTGAGGCGCGCCATCCGCGCTGCCTTCAGGTTTTGCAAAAAACCCGCCGGATCGCTCCGGCGGGTTTTTGATTGGGAGGAATGGCGTGGCCTAGTTCTCGGCGCTCTGGAACCTGCGGACTTCCATGAAGTTCACCGCGTTTCCGCTGAAGCGGGCGGCGTCGACCGACTTGCCCTCCGGCTGGAAGCCGGCCATGTAGACCGTGGTCGGCGCGGCGCGCAGCGTACGGCTGACGAAGCGGGGCGCCTTGACCGGCTTGGAGAGAGTGGCGACGCGCCCCTGGGTGAGCGCCCATTGCGAGATGATCTTCTGCGTCAGCTTCGGCTCGGTACGGATAGCTCCGCGGCTCGCGGCATCCGCGTCCTTCTTCTTCGGACGGCCACCCTTCGAGGAGGCTTCCTCGGCCGGCTTGCCGTCGAAGGCGTCAAGGCCTGCCAGAGAGCGCGTACCGCCGGCATTGGTGGAGACGAGCGCGGCCATTTCGACCGGATCCCCGCCACCCGTCGTCGGTTCGGCGAGCGCGGCAAGACCCGAGCGGTCCGCCGACATCGGCAGCGCCACCTTGGCTTCCGCCGCAGCCATCAGCGCGGTCTGCGACTTGTCGAGTTCGACCTGCGGGCGCAGGCCCGGCACCGGCACCATGGCCAGTTCTTCCGCATCCTCGCTGGCCGCTTCCGCGGTCATGACCTCGCCAGGCTGCGCATCGCCCGCCTGGTTACGGGCGCCGAGCATCACGGGAAGCGGGATCTTGTAGGCGGCAAGGTCTTCGAATGCGGGCTTCTGTTCGTCGGCCGTCGCCGCTTCGAGCGCCGCAACGGCACCGCTTTCCGTCGGCGGGACGAGAGCAAGCTCATTCGTCTCGGCGGCCTTGAAGGCGGGGCGGTTGCCCGGCACCGGCGCGTTGAAGGCGAGCTCCGTCGCCGTCGCCGCAGCGGCCGGCTTCTTCTCTTCGGCCACCTTCGCCTTCGCGGCCGCGCCGCCTTCGTCGAAGGAGTCGGCGATGGTCGCGTTGCTGGCGATCATTTCGGGTTCTTCGTCCTCGTCGCCGCCGCCTCCGAAGAGGGCAGCGAGGAAGCCTCCCTTGCGCTTGGATGCCGAAGGCGTCGAGCCGCCGCCGGCCACCTGGATGGTGTCCGCGCCGACGCGGCGCTTGTAATCGGCGACCGCCTGGTTATAGCCGGGCAGCGGCTTGCCGTCGGTCGGAACGTGCATGGTCTTGCCGTCCGGGAAGAGGCTGACCAGCTCCTGGCGGCTCATGCGCGGCCAGGCGCGCACGCTGCCGACGTCGAGATGCACGAAGGGCGAGCCGGAGGTCGGATAGTAGCCGACGCCGCCCACCTGGAATTTCATGGCGGTGGCGCGCAGCGTCGCCAGCTTCACGCCGGGAATGTAGAAGTCCATCGCCTTGCCGAGCATGTGCTGGCTCTTCTTGGCGACACCCTTGGAGCGCGAACGCAGCATGCCGTTGGTCGCCGGCGAGCGATAGGCGGAGACGACGTTGATATAACCGGTGGCGCCGACCTTCTGATAGACCTCCCATACGAGATCGAGCAGCCGCGGATCCATCTTCGTCGGCTCGTTGCGGCGCCAGTCGCGCAGGAACTGGTTGATCTGCTTCAGGCCGCGCGCATCGTAGCGCCCGTTGCGCTTGAAGGTGATCTCGGCCTTTTCCTTGGTATGGATGAAATAGAGCTTGAGCGTGCGGTTGCCGCTTTCAGCCTGCACCGTCGCGGGAATGGCCGTCGGCAGGATGAGGGCAGCAGACAGCACGGCCGTGGACAAAGCCTTGGGCAGCTTTTGCAACATCGTTTTGCAAAGGCTGCCCAGGGTCGCCCCGGGGCGCTTCATGGATGCGAACAAATTTGCCAACTCTTTCCCCGTCCGAAGGACAACGACCGTTCGTTGCCCAAATGACTGCCAAATGCGGTGAGAGCATGGCAAATCCGCCACACTCTTCGTCGCGCACCTGTTATAGTGAACAATCCACTAACAGGGAATAAACGGCAATCGAGAAATCTCAAGCGGCCGGGTTTCCAAGGGTTTTTACGCAGCTTCCTTCAACGGATCGTCCGGATCGATGCCGTAATCCTTCAATTTGCGGTAAAGCGTGGAGCGTCCGATGCCCAATTTCCGGGCAACCTGGCTCATCTGGCCATGATAGAATTTCAAGGCGAAGCGGATCAGCTCCTCTTCCACATCGGCAAGCTTGCGCACATGACCGCCCTTGTCGACGCTGGAAATGGCGTTTTCCGGTCCCGCATCGACGGCGACTGATTCGCCGGGGCGGAAATCCGGGTAGACGCTCGGCAGACGGCTTTCGGCAGCCGGTTCCGGCGTGCGCAGGCTGGCCGCCTCCCAGGTGACGGCACCGTCCTCGGCAAGGCCGTAGCCCGGCACCTGCGCGGCGATCTGCGGGAAATCGGCGGCGGTAAGTTCCGCCCCTTCGGAGAGCACCACCGCGCGGAAAATCGCGTTTTCGAGCTGGCGGATATTGCCCGGCCAGTCATAGGCCGTCAAAAGCGCCATGGCGCCGGCGGAAACGCCGAGCGGGCGGGCAAGCTTCTGTTCGCCGGCAAAGCGCTGCACGAAGGCGCGCACAAGAACCGGGATATCCTCCTTGCGCTTACGCAGCGCGGGGATCGTCACGGGAAAGACGTTGAGGCGATAGTAGAGGTCCTCGCGGAAACGTCCCTCGCGCACCTCGTTGATGAGGTCGCGGTTGGTCGCCGAGATGAGGCGGACATTGACCTTCTGCGGGAAGCGGGCGCCGATCGTCTCGATCTCGCCCTGCTGCACCGCGCGCAGAAGCTTCACCTGCACGTCGAGCGGCAGGTCGCCGATCTCGTCGAGAAACAGCGTGCCGCCATCGGCCTCCATGAATTTGCCGGTATGGCGCTCCGTCGCGCCGGTGAAGGCGCCCTTCTCGTGGCCGAACAGGATGCTTTCGACGAGATTGTGCGGGATCGCGCCGCAATTGACGGTGACGAACGGCTTGTGCGCGCGGTCGCTGGCGGCCTGGATGGCGCGGGCGACCATCTCCTTGCCGACGCCCGACTCGCCTTCCAGGACGACCGGAATGTTCGACTGGGCAGCGCGGCGGCCGAGTTCGATGACCCGCAGCATTTCCGGGCTGGCGGAGACGATATCGTCGAAATGCACGGTCTCGCTGCGGTTGCGGCGCCCGCCGCGGCCGCGGCCTTCCTTCTGATCCATCTTCAGCGCATTGCCGACGGCGACGTTCAGCCGCTCGGGCGAAACCGGCTTCACGACGAAATCGAAAGCGCCGGCGCGCATCGCCATCACGACCGTCTCGATGCCGCCCTGGCCCGTCTGCACGATGACGGGGATGGTATTCTCCCGTTCGGCCAGCGCTTCGAGAAAGGCCGAGCCGTTCATTTCCGGCATCATCAGGTCGAGCAGGATCACATTGATGAGACCGCCCTTGCGATCGAGAAGATCGAGGCCCGCGCGGCCGTTTTCCGCCATATGGGCGACATGGCCGGAGCGCTCGATCATGTTCTTCAACAGCCTGCGCTGGACAGGGTCGTCATCGATGACAAGAATATGGGCCGTCACTGGAACCTCCTTGCCTGAAGCGCGCGTCATGCACGCCCAAGGGAACTGGACACCAGCGGACCATGGCAGAAAGGGTTGAACATGCCGTTTTGAGAAAGGCTTGCATTTTAACCATCGCCGACGCAAGCAAGGGCACCTGCCCATCCTGGAAGAGAGACAGACGATGACCCGATTTTTCCAATCCCCCCGCATCGACTTCGCACCGGCGGATGCTGGCGCCAGCGCCGAGTTGGGCGATCTTCCCGGCTGGAACCTTGCCGATCTCTATCCTTCTCAGGCCTCGCCCGAATTCCAGGACGACATGAAGAAGGCCGAGGCCGAAACGCTTGCCTTCGAGGCGAAATGGAAGGGCAAGCTGGACGCGGCGAGCGAAAAGACCGGTGACGAGGGCATCGGCGCGGCCGTGCGCGAATTCGAGGCGCTGGAAGACGTCATGGGCCGCCTCATCTCGTTTGCGGGCCTCACCTATTTCACCAACACGACCGATCCGGCGAACGGAAAATTCTACGGCGACGTGCAGTCGAAGCTCACCGACCTTGGCGCGCATCTTCTGTTTTTCTCGCTTGAACTCAACAGGATAGCGGACGAGCGCATCGAGGCGGCGCTCGCGAACGATGCGCTTGCCGCGCACTACCGCCCGTGGATCGAGGATCTGCGCAAGGACAAGCCCTACCAGCTCGACGACAGGACCGAACAGCTCTTCCTCGAAAAGTCGATGACGGGCGCTGCCGCCTGGAACCGGCTCTTCGACGAGACCATGGCCTCGCTACGCTACACGATCGACGGCGAGGAGGTGCCGCTGGAAATCGCCCTCAACCAGTTGCAGTCGCCCAACCCCGACGACCGCCGCAAGGCGGCCGAGGCGCTGGCGAAAACCTTCAAGGACAATATCCGCACCTTCACGCTGATCACCAACACGCTCGCCAAGGACAAGGAAATCTCCGACCGCTGGCGCGGCTTTTCCGACATCGCCGACAGCCGGCACCTCGCCAACCGCGTCGAGCCCGAAGTCGTTGCAGCGCTCGCCGCGGCCGTACGCGAAGCCTATCCGCGCCTCTCGCACCGCTACTATGCGATGAAGGCCAAGTGGCTCGGAATGGAGCAGATGGATTACTGGGACCGCAACGCGCCCCTTCCCGAGACACCCGACGCGATCATCCCGTGGAGCGAGGCGCGCGACACCGTGCTCTCCGCCTATAGCGCCTTCGCGCCGGAAATGGCCGAGATCGCCCAACAATTCTTCGACAAGGGCTGGATCGACGCGCCGGTGCGCCCCGGCAAGGCGCCCGGCGCCTTCGCCCATCCGACGGTGCCCTCCGCGCACCCCTATGTGCTCGTCAACTACATGGGCAAGCCGCGCGACGTGATGACGCTCGCCCACGAACTCGGCCACGGTGTGCACCAGGTGCTGGCCGGCGGCCAGGGTGCGCTGATGGCCTCGACGCCCTTGACGCTTGCCGAGACGGCCTCCGTCTTCGGCGAGATGCTGACCTTCCGCAGCCTCCTCGACAGGACGAAGGACAAGCGCGAGCGCAAGGCGATGCTCGCCCAGAAGGTGGAGGACATGATCAACACGGTCGTGCGCCAGATCGCCTTTTATGAATTCGAGCGCAAGGTGCACACCGCCCGCAAGGAGGGCGAACTGACCGCCGACCGGATCGGCGAACTCTGGCTCTCCGTGCAGGAGGAAAGCCTCGGCCCGGCGATCAAAATTTCCGAGGGCTACGAGACCTACTGGGCCTATATCCCCCACTTCATCCACTCGCCCTTCTACGTCTACGCCTACGCCTTCGGCGATTGCCTGGTGAACTCGCTCTACGCCGTCTACAGCCAGGCCGAAACCGGCTTTCAGCAGAAGTATTTCGACCTCCTCAAGGCCGGCGGCACCAAGCATCATACCGAGCTTTTGAAGCCGTTCGGCCTCGATGCGAGCGATCCGTCGTTCTGGAGCAAGGGACTGTCGATGATCGAGGGGCTGATCGACGAACTGGAAGCGCTTGATAGGGCCTGACTTCAGAACATTTCCGCTTTTCTCCGAATCGCGAAAACGTTCTATCTCTTTGTTCTGCCGCATTTCCGGACGCCAAACCGCTGCGCACTTTTGCTGGAAATGCTCTAAAAGAAGAAGCCGCGCATGACCGACCGTGAACGCTTTGTGCTCCTCAGGGACGACCGCGAGGACCGGACGGTGGTTTTCGCCGATCCGCTCGCCGTCGTCACGGTGCGCGAGCGCGCCGGCTTCGAGCCGGCCTTCGCGGCCCTGCAGGCGGCGCATGCGAAGGGCCACTGGATCGCCGGCTTCATGAGCTACGAGGCCGGCCATCTTTTCGAGGAGAAGCTGGCCCCTTTCGCCGTGGAGAACCGACCGACGCCGCTGATGAGCTTCGGCATTTTCGCAAAGCCGGCGGACGACCATCCGCTGGCCAAACCCCGCCAGCGCACGGAGAACGAACCCTTCCTCACCGAGCCGAAGGCCGGCTGGGATTTTGCGGCCTACCGCCAGCGCTTCGACCGCCTGCACCGGCATCTGAGAGAAGGCGACTGCTACCAGGCGAACCTCACCATGCCGATCCGCGCCCGCTGGACCGGCGACCCGCTCGCCGCCTTCTGGTCGCTGATCGAGCGGCAGCCGGTGCGCTACGGCGCCTTCGTCTCGCTCGACGGGCCACAGCTCCTCTCCCGCTCGCCGGAACTGTTCTTCGACGTCGACGGGGACGGCTGGATCGAGACGCATCCGATGAAGGGCACCGCGCCGCGCGGGGCGGGCCCTGCGGAGGATGCCGAGATCATCGCCGCCATGCAGGCCGATCCGAAGACGCAGGCGGAAAACCGCATGATCGTCGATCTCCTGCGCAACGACATCTCGCGCATCACCGAGGTCGGCACGCTCCATGTGCCGAAACTCTTTTCCGTTGAGACCTATCCGACCGTGCACCAGATGGTGAGCCATGTGCGGGCGAAGCTGCTTCCCGGCCTCTCGATCCGCGACGTCTTCGCCGCCCTCTTCCCCTGCGGCTCGATCACCGGCGCGCCGAAGATGAGCGCCATGAAGATCCTGCACGATCTGGAGGACGGCCCGCGCGACGCCTATTGCGGCGCAATCGGCTTCATCGCCCCGGACGGCACCATGCGCTTCAACGTGGCGATCCGCACCGTCTCGATCTTCGAGGGCGGCGAGGCGGTGTTCAATGTCGGCGGCGGCATCGTCTTCGATTCGACCGCCGAGGCGGAATACGAGGAATGCCTGCTGAAGGCGCGCTTTGCGGTGGGGGATCAATGGATATCTCGCTGATCGAGACCCTGCGCTGGGAGCCCGCCGGCGGCTTCGTGCGGCTGGAGCGGCATCTGGCGCGGCTTGCCCGCTCGGCGGCGGCACTCGGATTGGCGGGGGCAGAGGGCGCGCGGCATGCGCTTCTGGCTTCGCTACCCCCCTCTGCCCTGCCGGACATCTCCCCCTCAAGAGGAAAGATCGATGGAGGACGCTCACCGCTCTCCTCTTCGGCGCCCGGTGCGGCGGAAACGACGTCCGCTCCAGAAGGAAACCCTGGTTCCTTGCCGACCTCCCCTCTTGAAGACGAGATGTCCGGCAGGGCAGAGGGAGATGCGTCACAGCCTGGCTCATTCCGCACCCGCCTCGAACTCTTCGCCGATGGCCGGATCGACATCCAGACCGCACCGTTCACCCCGCTCCCACCCGAGACGGTCTGGTGTCTGAAACTCGCCGTCACCCGCCTCGTCTCCGACGATCCGCTGCTGCGTCACAAGACATCGCGCCGCGCTCTCTACACTGCGGCCCGCGCCGAATTTCCCGCAGCGGAGGCGGACGAAGTGCTCCTGCTCAACGAACGCGGCGAACTCTGCGAGGGGACCATCACCTCGCTCTTCCTCGACGACGGCTCCGGCCGCCTGAAGACCCCGCCGCTCGAAAGTGGCCTGCTCGCCGGCATACTGCGGGAGGAACTGCTTGAAACCGGCAGAGCGATCGAAGCGGTCCTCCGTCCCGCCGACCTCGCGCGCGGCGCGATCCTTATCGGCAATTCCCTGCGCGGGCTGATCCGCGGCAGGCTTGCCTGAAACACCCGCCGCGGCGGCCGGGAATATCGCCGCGCAATCCCGCGGCCACTCTTTATTGTGACAGAAAACTGTGCTCTAGCGCTGTTACCATGTGCGCGGGGTCTGAAAGGCCCTGTTCGTGCGAAAGCGGCGGTCCGCAGGAGAACCAAATGGCAGACAGCACCTATCCGGTTTATGGCGAAATCACCGGCCCGATCGTGATGATCGGTTTCGGATCCATCGGACGCGGCACCCTGCCGCTGATCGAGCGCCACTTCAAATATGACCGGAACCGGCTGATCGTCATCGAGCCGCGCGAAGATGCCGCCGATACGGAGCTTTACGCCCGTCATGGCGCCCGCCATATCAAGGCGCATGTGACCAAGGAGAACTACAAGGACCTTCTCAAGCCGCTGCTGAAGGAAGGCGGCGGGCAGGCCTTCTGCGTCAATCTTTCCGTCGACACCGGCTCGCTCGACCTGATGAAGCTCTGCCGCAAGCATGACGCACTCTACATCGATACGGTCGTCGAGCCCTGGCTCGGCTTCTATTTCGACAAGAACCTGAAGAATGCCGATCGCACCAATTATGCGCTGCGCGAGACCGTGCGCAAGGAGAAGGCGAAGAACCCCGGCGGTACGACGGCCGTTTCCACCTGCGGCGCCAATCCGGGCATGGTCTCCTGGTTCGTCAAGCAGGCGCTGCTGAATCTTGCCCGCGATCTCGATGTGAAATTCGAGGAACCCGGCCAGCACGACCGCGAAGGCTGGGCGAAGCTGATGAAGAAGGTCGGCGTCAAGGGCGTGCACATCGCCGAACGCGACACCCAGCGCACCAAGAACCCGAAGCCTTTCAACACCTTCTGGAACACCTGGTCGGTCGAAGGCTTCATTTCGGAAGGCCTGCAGCCGGCCGAACTCGGCTGGGGCACCCATGAGAACTGGATGCCGAAGAACGCCAAGACCCACAAGAAGGGCTGCAAGGCGGGCATCTATCTGGAACAGCCCGGCGGCAATACGCGCGTGCGCACCTGGTGCCCGACGCCCGGCCCGCAATACGGCTTCCTCGTCACCCACAACGAGTCGATCTCGATCGCCGACTATTTCACGGTGCGCGACAAGAACGGCGACGTCACCTATCGTCCGACCTGCCACTATGCCTACCATCCCTGCAACGACGCGATCCTCTCGCTGCATGAAATGTTCGGCAATGGCGGTCACCAGCAGCCCGCGCTGCACGTTCTCGACGAGAACGAGCTGGTCGACGGTGTCGACGAACTCGGCGTGCTGCTCTACGGCCATGACAGGAACGCCTACTGGTACGGCTCGCGCCTGTCGCTGGAGGAAACCCGCCGCATCGCGCCCTACCAGAACGCCACCGGCCTGCAGGTGACCTCCGCCGTACTCGCCGGCATGGTCTGGGCGCTGGAAAACCCGAAGGCCGGCATCGTGGAGGCCGACGAGATCGACTACAAGCGCTGCCTCGAAGTGCAGACGCCCTATCTCGGCCCGGTCGAAGGCCACTATACCGACTGGACTCCGCTCGACGGCCGCCCCGGTCTCTTCCCGGAAGACCTCGACACGAAGGACCCGTGGCAGTTCAAGAACGTTCTCGTTCGCTGAGCCTCGCGGCGATTGTTCCTTTCCCACGCCCGCGATCTGGTCGCGGGCGTCTTCGCTTTCAATGGGATAATGCCCGTTGCGCCCGCCACGCGTCTTGCTTTCGACGTTTCTTCGCGGCATGGTTTGCCGAATTGGACAGGTGGTTCGTGCCGCCGTGACCCTTGGGAGACCCATATGAAGCCGATCACCGTCCTCAGCCTGCTGACTGCTGCCGTCGCGCTTGCCGCCTGCCAGTCGGACCGCGCGCCGCGCGAAATGCCGACGGCCCAGCGCCCCGTGGCACAGGGCGTCGAAGGCGCGTGGGTCGATCCCAACGGCATCGTCTCCACCTTCCAGGCCGGCACTTTCACGACGCGCACGACCGATACGAACCAGCTTCTCGCCTCCGGCACCTATATCAACACCTCGCCGACGCTGGTCGAGATCAACATGACGTCGCTGGTGCGCAACACCCAGTCGAAGGTCAATTGCGCACTGGTCAGCCAAAGTCAGCTCAACTGCACCACGGCCGAGGGCGCGCAGTTCTCGCTCGCCCGCCGCGCCTGAGCGGAACACATAGCCACCGTCGAAAGGGCCGCGAGGCCCTTTTTTCGTTTCGACACCGCGGCGTACGCATTCCGTCCCTTTTTCTTTTCTCTTGAAGTTGCCTGCGACCGGTGGAAACATCCGCCGGCCGGCTGTCATGTTTTCGGCTTACCATGAAGGGACAGCCATTCCGCGCCACCGCCGCGGCAAACAAGGAGATGAGGACCATGACGTTTTTCCGCTCCGGCCTACTGGCCGCCTCCATCATCGCGCTTTCCAGCGGCTCGGCGCTTGCCGATTACGAGCTGAACATCCTGCATATCAACGACCTGCATTCGCGCATCGAATCGATCAACAAGACCGATTCCACCTGCTCGGCCGAGGAGGAAGGCAAGGGCGAATGCTTCGGCGGCGTGGCGCGCCTCAAGACGGCGATCGACACGCAGCGCCAGGCGCTTGCCGGCAAGAACGTGCTGCTCCTCAACGCCGGCGACAACTTCCAGGGCTCGCTCTTTTACTCCACCTACAAGGGTGCGGTGGAAGCCGAGTTCCTCAATCTCATGAAATTCGATGCCATGACCGTCGGCAACCATGAATTCGACGACAGCGAGGATGGCCTTGCCACCTTCCTCGACAAGGTCGAATTCCCGGTCGTCACCGCCAATGTCGCCGCCAGCGCGAGCTCGAAGATCGGCGACCGCATCAAGCCCTTCGTGATCATTGAAGAGGGCGGCCAGAAGATCGGCATTGTCGGGGCGGTGGCCAACGACACGGCGGAACTCTCCTCCCCCGGCCCGAACGTGCTGATCGGCGACGACGTCGCCGACATCACCACGGCCGTCCAGGAACTCAAGAAGCAGGGGATCAACAAGATCATCGCCCTCACCCATGTCGGCTATCCGCGCGACCTTGCAGCCATTGCCAAGATCCCGGATGTCGACGTGGTGGTCGGCGGCCACAGCCACACCTTCCTCTCCAGTACCGCGGAGGGGGCGGAAGGCCCCTACCCGACGATGGTCGACAATCCCGGCGGCTACAAGGTCCCCGTGGTGCAGGCGGGTTCCTATACCAAGTATCTCGGCGACCTGAAGGTCGTCTTCGACGATGCCGGCGTCGTGAAGGAAGCGACGGGTGCGCCCATCGCCCTCGATTCCTCCATCAAGCCGGACGAGGCCGTACTGGCCCGCATCAAGGAACTGTCCGGTCCGATCGAGGAGCTGAAGAACAAGATCGTCGCTGAAAGCGCCGCGCCCATCGACGGCTCGCGCGAGGTCTGCCGTGCCGGCGAATGCGCAATGGGCAACCTCGTGGCGGACGCGATCCTCGACCGCACGAAGAGCCAGGGCATGACGATCGCCATCACCAATGGCGGGGGCCTGCGCGCCTCCATCGATGCCGGCCCGGTCTCCATGGGCGAGGTGATCTCGGTCCTGCCCTTCCAGAACACGTTGGCGACCTTTCAGCTCAAGGGCTCGGACCTCATCCTCGCCCTCGAGAACGGCCTCGGCCAGATCGAGGAAGGCGCCGGTCGCTTCCCGCAGGTCTCCGGCATGAAATATTCCTTCGACAAGTCGAAGCCGGCCGGCAGCCGTGTCACCTCGGTCGAGGTGAAGAAGGGCGACGCCTTCGTGCCGCTCGAACCCGCCGAGACCTATGGGATTGCCTCCAACAACTATCTGCGCAATGGCGGCGACGGATATTCGGTCTTCGCGAAGTCGGCCGAAAACGCCTATGACTTCGGCCCGAACCTCGAACTGGTCGTCGCCGATTACCTTGCCGCGCACCGCCCCTACCAGCCTTACACCGACGGCCGCATCACCGAAGTCGCCGATGCCACAGTCGTCGAGACGCCGGCAACGGAAACCGAGACGAAGCCCGCAGAAAGCACGTCCGCCACGAGCGAGGCTGCCGGCTCGGCGGATACGACCGCCACGCCGGCCGAGGGCGCAGCCACCACCGGCGAAGCGACGTCCGGCGCCCCCGCTACGACCCCGGCAGCCGAGACGGCGACGGTGGCGGCTGGCGGCAAGCATGTCATCGCGCGCGGCGACACGCTCTGGGATCTCGCCAAGGCCGCCTATGGCGACGGCACTTTGTGGCGCAAGATCGCCGAGGCCAACGGCAATCCGCGCCCGCGCGCCCTTCATATCGGCAAGGAGCTGTCGATCCCCGCCGAATAAGGACAATTTGTCTCCACTATTCTGCCGGTCCGGGGCTTTCCCGGGCCGGTATTTCTTTTTAGAACGATTCCGAGCAAGCGGCTTTCCGCCGCGTGGGCAGGTCCGGCCGGAACGCGCCGCGTTCGCCGTGACGGATCGCCGGAGACAAGCCCACAGCCATGAACAACACCCCGCACGCTGAGGATCATCGCACCATGCAGGACATCGCCGCCAAGCCCGCCGACCATCCGCCCGTCAAGCATGGCAAGGTCGGCGTGCTGCTCGTCAATCTCGGTACGCCGGACGGCACGGACTACACCTCCATGCGCCGCTACCTGAAGGAATTCCTGACCGACGCGCGCGTGATCGAATGGCCGAAGATCGCCTGGTATCCGATCCTCTTCGGCATCGTGCTCAACACCCGCCCCGGAAAGGTCGGCAAGGCCTACGAGACGATCTGGAACAAGGAGAAGAACGAGAGCTTCCTGCGCACCTATACGCGCAGCCAGGCAGAGCTGATGGCCAAGGCCTTCGCCAATCATTCCTCGGTCGTCGTCGACTGGGCCATGCGCTACGGCCAGCCCTCCATCGCCTCGCGCATGGAACATCTCCAGAAGGAGGGCTGCGAGCGCATTCTCCTCTTCCCGCTCTATCCGCAATATGCGGCCGCGACCACGGCGACCGTCAACGACAAGGCTTTCGAAACGCTGCTGAAGATGCGTTGGCAGCCGGCGCTGCGCACCGTGCCGCCCTATCACGACGACCCGGCCTATATCGACGCCCTCGCCGTCTCGATCGAAAAGCATCTGGCCACGCTCGACTGGGAACCGGAACGGGTACTGACCTCCTTCCACGGTATTCCGAAGAGCTATTTCGAGAAGGGCGATCCCTATTACTGCCAGTGCCAGAAGACGGCGCGGCTCTTGCGCGAACGGCTCGGCTGGTCGAAGGAAAAGCTCGTCGTCACCTTCCAGTCCCGCTTCGGGCCGGAAGAATGGCTCCAGCCCTATACGGACAAGACGGTCGAAAAGCTCGCGCAGGACGGCATCAAGCGCATCGCCGTCCTCAATCCCGGCTTCGTTTCCGACTGCCTTGAGACGCTGGAGGAGATCGCCGAGCAGGCCGCCGAAAGCTTCCTGCACAATGGCGGCGAGAAATTCGCACATATTCCCTGCCTCAACGATTCGCCGGAGGGCATGGCGGTGCTCGAAAAAGTGGTGCGCCGGGAGCTTTCCGGCTGGGTCTGAGCCCGGATAAATCGCCCCATCCGGCCAAATAGACTGGCGCCGCGGCACGTATTCCTTAGAGTGGCGGCGCACCGCCCTGTCTGTTGGAGAGAAGTCATGCCTTTGGCCGGATTCGATATCGTCGTCATTGCCCTGGTGGTCCTGGTCATCCTGATCCTGTTTGCCGGGATCAAGACCATTCCGCAGGGCTACCAGTACACGGTGGAGCGTTTCGGCCGTTATACCCGAACGCTGGAGCCCGGCCTCAACCTCATCATCCCCTTCATCGACCGCATCGGCGCGAAGATGAACGTAATGGAACAGGTGCTCGACATTCCCACGCAGGAGGTCATCACCCGCGACAATGCCAGCGTCTCCTCGGATGCCGTCGCCTTCTATCAGGTGCTGAATACGGCCCAGGCGGCCTATCAGGTCGCCAATCTGGAACATGCCATCATCAACCTCACCATGACCAACATCCGCTCGGTCATGGGCTCGATGGATCTCGACGAGCTGCTGTCCAACCGCGACAAGATCAACGACCAGCTCCTGCGGGTGGTCGACGAGGCGGCCCATCCCTGGGGCGTGAAGATCACCCGCGTCGAGATCAAGGACATCGCGCCGCCGAAGGACCTCGTCGACGCCATGGCGCGTCAGATGAAGGCCGAGCGCGAGAAGCGCGCGCAGGTGCTGGAGGCGGAAGGCTCGCGCAATGCGCAGATCTTGCGGGCCGAGGGCGCCAAGCAATCCGCCATCCTGGAGGCCGAAGGCCAGCGCGAGGCCGCCTTCCGCGACGCCGAGGCCCGTGAACGGCTCGCCGAGGCCGAAGCCAAGGCGACGCAGATGGTCTCAGAGGCCATCGCCGCCGGCAATGTGCAGGCGATCAACTACTTCGTCGCGCAGAAATATACCGAGGCCATGGCGAGCATCGGCAAGGCCAGCAATGCCAAGATCGTGCTGATGCCGATGGAGGCCTCCTCGCTCATCGGCTCGCTCGGCGGTATCGGGGCGATTGCCCGGGACGTCTTCGGCGACGGCGGCGCTCCGCAGACCGCGACCCCGCCGCGCACCCGCCAGTCGACGCCGGCAACAGCGACGGGCGGCTTCCGCAGCCCGTTCGAAACACCGCCGCAAGGAAGCTGAACATGATAGAGAGCCTCGTCGCGGAGCTTGGCCCCTGGGCCTGGTGGGTGCTCGGTATCGTGCTTCTCATCCTCGAAGTGCTGATGCCCGGCGTCTTCCTCGTCTGGATCGGCATTGCCGCGATCGTCACCGGCGCGCTTTCGCTGCTTCTGTGGGAATCGGCATTCTGGACCTGGCATGCGCAATGGCTTGTCTTCGCCGTTTTGGCGCTGGTGGCCGTGCTGGTTGGGCGACGCATCGTCACCGCCCGCGGCCAGGGCTCCGACCAGCCCAATCTCAACCGGCGCGGCCAGAGCCTCGTCGGCCGCACCGCGACGCTGGAGCAGCCGATCGCCGAAGGACGCGGCCGCATCCGCCTCGACGACACGATGTGGAGCGTGCAGGGGCCGGACCTTCCGGCCGGTACGCGCGTGCGCGTGACCGCCAGCAATGGCGGCGACCTCACGGTCGAGCGGGCCTGAACGAAAGACGGGCAAAAGAAAGCCCCGCATTTCCGAAAATGCGGGGCAAGTTTGCGTGCGCGTGGATTATGCCGTCAGGCCACGCCGATCCGGAGCAAGTCGTGGAAATGCACGACGCCGACGGGGCGGAAGGTCTCGTCGGTGACGATCAGCGCGGAAATGTTGTACTGGTTGAGCAGGCCGAGCGCGGCCGTCGCAAGGGTCGTCGGCTTCACCGTCTTCGGCGCGCGCGTCATGATATCGTTGACGCTGAGTTCGGCAAGGTTGCGCGAGAGATTGCGCGCGATGTCGCCGTCCGTGACGATGCCGACGAGGATGCCCTCGTCATCGATGACGCCGACGCAGCCGTAGCGCTTCTGCGACAGCAGAAGAACGGCATCGGGCATCGAAGTGCCGAGCGCGACGAGCGGCATGTTCTCGCCGCTATGCATGATATCGCCGACATGGGAAAGGCTGGCGCCCAGCTTGCCGCCGGGATGGAAGGTCTTGAAATCGGTGGCGGTGAAACCGCGTGCCTCCAGCAGCGCCACCGCAAGCGAATCGCCAAGGGCGAGCTGCATCAGCGTGGAGGTGGTGGGCGCCAGGCCATGCGGGCAAGCTTCCTGCTCCTTCGGAAGGAGAAGGACCGTATCCGCCTCGCGGGCAAGCGCCGAGCGCTCGCCGGAAGTCAGCGCGATCAACGGAATGGAGAAGCGGCGCGAATAGGAGATGATCCCCTGCAACTCGGCTGTCTCGCCGCTCCAGGAAATCGCCAGGATGACGTCGTCGCCCGCGATCATGCCG
>Ga0182742_1000429_pt1 | contig 67320 bp, 47 predicted proteins | sample eDN5th37CBELigMG_FD_128880 | JGI IMG/M metagenome (GOLD analysis project Ga0182742, IMG submission 128880) | Enriched Miracle-Growth compost microbial communities from Emeryville, California, USA - eDNA 5th pass 37_C BE-Lig MG (version 2)... ...
GATGCGCGATTGGTGTTCGAGATCGTTGCGAAGTTGAATCTGATTCCGCTCGCCGTGGCGCGCAGTCAACTCACGGGCATGACGCCGGATCGAGTCGCAGCCAGCATCGCTTCATTCGACTTTTTGTATCTATCGGAGCTTGAAAAGCTCGGCGTCGTTGCGCCGACCGTTCGCTCCAGCGATGCCCGAGTGTATGAAGCTCAACAGGGCGGTCACGTGCTCGAACCGCTCACCGGCCTGCATCGCAACGTCTGGGTGTTCGATTTCAAGAGCCTGTATCCCAGCATCATTCGCACCTTCAATATCGATCCGTTGTCGTATGTGGCGCGTCCCCAGCCCACGGATGACCTGATCGAAACGCCCGGTGGCGCCTTCCGCAGAGCGCCGGCCATCCTGCCTCGTGTGCTCGATGAGTTGTTTCCTCGGCGCGATGCTGCGAAGAAGAATGGCGACGAAGTGGCATCGCATGCCATCAAGATCCTGATGAACTCCTGTTATGGAGTGCTGGGTACGCCTGCCTGTCGTTTCTATAACCCGGCGCTCGCCAACTCGATCACGGGTACGGGGCGAGAGATCCTGCTGTGGTCGAAACAATGGTTCGAGAACGCAGGCTTCACCGTGCTCTACGGCGATACGGACAGTTTGTTCGTTCGCTCCGGCATGCAGGAGGCCGAGCAAGCGCGTGCCACGGGCAAAGAGCTGGCGGCTCGGCTGAACCGGGACATCGCTCAATACATCGAGCAGCAATGGCGCGTGACCAGCAAAATGGAGCTGAAGTTCGAGAAGCTCTACTTACGGCTGTTCTTGCCCCGCGCCAGAGGCAGCACGCGCGGCGCGAGCAAGCGGTATGCGGGCTTGCTGAATGCAGCCGAGGTCGATGGCGTGCAGTTCGTCGGCATGGAAGTCGTGCGGCGTGACTGGACGGCGCTCGCCAAGCAGGTGCAACGCGAGCTGTATCACCGCTTGTTCACGGACCAGCCGGTGGATGTCTATCTCGCCGATATCGTTGGGCGGGTGCGCGATGGCAAGCTCGACGACCAGCTGGTCTACAAGAAGAATCTTCGGAAAGACACCGAGGAGTACACCGCGACGACGCCACCGCATGTGGTTGCTGCTCGCAAGTCGACGCAGCCGCTGGGTCGCCTGATCAGTTACGTGATCACGACGGCGGGCCCGGAGCCCATCGACAACATCAAGCATCCGCTGGATCGCGAGCACTATGTGATCAAGCAGATCAAGCCGGTCGCCGAGCCGGTGCTCGCGACCTTGGGGCTGGACTTCGAACAGGTCATCGGCGACAGCCGCCAGATGGATCTGTACGCGCTGCTCGGAGATCGCTGAGTTACTTACTAGCGGCGGCGTGCCGATCCATTACGTGCGCTGGCGGCTGTGCGCGTCGACGCCGAACGAGGCGCAGAGGTCCGCGTCGCGCTCGGACGCGATGACGCCGCCGTGGCGGCCGAAACCTTGTTGTTCTTCTTTCTGGCCGTGTCGATCAGATTCAGCACCTCGATGATGATGCCTTCCATCGTCGCGCGCGCCTTGTTCGCATCGCCGGCCTCGATCGCGTCGAGCACTTTCTTGTGAATCTGGACGTCCGCCTGCGGCACACCTTTGACGGAGTTGGTGAGCCGGATCGAGATGCGCAGCGCTGCGTTGATGACGTCTTCGAGCTGAGCGTAGAAGCGGTTGCCAGTGGCGTGCAGCACGGCGACGTGAAAGGCGATGTCGGATTCCAGCGGATCATCCTCGCCCAGAGCGGCTGTTTTCATTCGCTCGACGGCGTGACGGATACGCGCGACGCCTTCGGGCGTGGCGCTACGGGCCGCGAGCGCCGCCGCCATCGGCTCGATCGCATATCGAATCTCGGTGAACTCGGCGAGCAATTCGAGCGAGAACTTTCTTTCCAGCAGCCAACGCAGCACATCGGGGTCGAGCAAGTTCCAGTTGCTTTCCGGCTCTACCCAGGTGCCCTGGCGAGGGCGGGCGCTGAGCAGACCTTTGGCGGTGAGCATCTTCACTGCTTCGCGCAAGACGGTGCGGCTGGCGTTGAACTGTTTGCACAGCTCGGCTTCGATGGGAAATGGCACCGCGTCGCCGTAAGTCTGGGTGACCACGGCATGACCCAGCTCTTCGACGATGGCGTAGGTCAGGTTCTGTCCGCTGGGTTTGCGCATGCTGTCTCGTTCTAATGTGCCCGCAAATGAGTGAGCAACATATCACGATCAAGCGTGCGCCGATCCTCGAGCTCGCTGCCAGGCGCTGACGATGGCGGCTGCTTGGGATCCGACCTCGAGGGCGGTGCGGCCCGGCGCATAGAGATCCGAGCCGAAGCCGATGCCGTCGACGCCTGCTTCGGCCCATTCAGCCAGGTTGCGAGCGCCGACACCGCCGACGGCGAAGACCTTGATTCCCGGCAACACGGGGCGGAGCGCTTTCAAGTGCTGCACGCCGTAGGTCGCGGCGGGAAACATCTTGAGAGCAGTGGCGCCGGCATCGATCGCGCTGAACGCCTCGGTCGCGGTTGCAAACCCGGGCATTGCAGTGAGACCCAGCTCCACACTGCGAGCAATGACCGCTCGATCGACGTTGGGCGTCACGATCAACTTGCCACCCGCCGCGGCGACGGCATCCACCTGCGCAGCCTTGAGAACCGTGCCGGCGCCACACAAGCACTCGTTCCCGAAACGTTCCGTCAAGCGCTGGATGCTGACCAGCGGATCGGGAGAGTTCAGCGGCACTTCGATGCCGCGAAAGCCGGCGTCGATCAGGGCTTGGGCGACATCGAGGATTTCATCCGAACGAATGCCGCGCAGGATGGCGATCAAAGGGGGCAGGTCGACGGGCTTGGACACGAAATTACTCCGCGATATCAGGATGGGCCAGGGCATTGAGGCCCGCGATGGTCAGCTCGGTGGCATCCAGCGGCAGCGTCTCGATGCCATGGGCGGCGAGCGCGGCGCCGTAGAGCTCCACCAGCTTGGGCGCGCCGACGATCGGCACGGCGCTACTCGAACGCATCGTTCCGTCGAACAAGGTTAATGCACCCAATACATCCTGACCGATGATGAGACCCGAGAGGTAGGCGGAAGCTTCTGAGTGCGTCATCCCTTCAATCAACTGTCGGGCACGTACTTCGAACAGCAGATGGCTGAGCGGAACGCTGCGCATCTCACGGCTGCGTTGCAAGCCGGCCTCGAAGCCGCGGCGTTCGACTGCTTCGTTCGTCTCGGCCGCCGACGCTTTGAGCAGGGTGCTGCGATCTCGCAGCAGTGCAAACAGCTCGCCGGACAGACTGGTTTGAAAGGATTTGAGCTTGCCGTCTTCGACCAGCGCCCATTTGGTATGGGTGCCGGGCAGAGCGATGATGTTTCGTCCCTGCCCGAGCGCAGGGTGGGTGGCGATGGCGCCGAGTATTTGCGTTTCTTCGCCGCGCATGACGTCGGGGGCGCCCAGCGGGTTCGTGCACGACACTCCAGCTGCAATGGCAATCGAATGGCCGCGCGCATCGAAGCGCAGCAGTGAGGAGCGCAACTCCGCAGCGCCGGCTGGACATGCGGCGTACGGAACTTCCCGCCAGCCGTTACGTGAGCCGACCATGCCGGCGAGCCAGATTGGCAATGCTCCATGGTTGCGTGCCCAGGTATCGAGCGCGCCAAACAAGGTGGCCTCCGCACTGACCGTCAACGAGCCAATGCCCGCACCCTCGGCCTTGTCGAGCACCGTAGCGCCGCGACACAGATGCAGCCGCAGATGGGTCGTGCCCCAGTCGCCGGCGATATGGGTGGGGGAGTCGGTCATGAACAGGATTCCATGTGGGTCTTTTATATGATTAATATTCTCCATGTAAAGCCCGGCTGGGACAATGGAGTCGCACGGTCAGAATCGAAGGGCTATTCGGCGCTGTTCGGCAGGCGGACAACTTGTCCAGGGCGCACGCCCGTCGTGCGTCGGTCCTGATACACCAGCGTGCCATTGACCCAGACTTTCTCGATACCCGCCGACAGCCGCGTAGGGTTTTCCATGGTCGCGCGGTCCATGACAGTGGCAGGATCGAACAGCACCAGATCGGCGCTGCTGCCCTCGGCGAGAGTGCCGCGATCGGTGATCCCGAGATGTTTCGCAGCCAGTCCGGTCATTTTGTAGACGGCTTGCTCCAGCGTCATCGCCTTTTTCTCGCGCACGTAGTGGCCGAGCACTCGCGGGAAAGCGCCATGGCCGCGCGGATGACCGACGGACACGCCATCGGAGCAAATATTCGAATGTTCCCAGCTCATCAGGCGCGTGACATCGTCTTCACGCATGCTGAGCTCCGAGCCCTTACCGTCGTCATCGGCTCGGTTGGGAAACATCACGCGCGTGGTGGATTGCCAATACGTGTACGGATAGATGTCGGCGGAGAGATCCACGCCCGATGCGCGTGCATCGTCCATGAGCTCGAGCACTTTATCGGAGGTGCCCCAGAGTTTTTTGGCGCCGATCTTCAGGTGCGAGACATGCACCGGCGCACCGGTGGCGCGGCCGATGTCGACCACTTCTTGCAACGATGCCATGAGATCAGCCCCTTCATTGCGAATGTGACTGGTGTAGCGACCACCGAGCCGCGCAGAGACCTTCGCCAGTGCCACGATCTCGGCAGTGGTCGAGAAGTTACCGGTCTCGTACTGCAAACCGGTGGACAACCCGAGCGCTCCGGCCGCCATGTCCTCTTCGAGCAGTTGGCTCATCGTCGCGATTTCTGCGTCGGTCGCCGGACGGCGGGCGGCGCTCATGCCTCGCTCGCGCAGGGTGTTGTGACCGGAGTACGAGCCGAGGTTGACCGCGATCGGATTCTTCTCTAGCTGGGCGAAGAAGTCTCGCAGCGGCGACTGCGAGAGACCGTCCTGGCCGACGATGATGGTCGTGACGCCCTGGCTGGTGACCGCGACCATGTCCGGCGACTTCGCAATGTCGTGATCGTGATGGCTGTGCGTATCGATGAATCCCGGCGCGAGCACCTTGCCGTTGCCGTCGATCACGATCTCGCTGTTGCCGGGAAGAACGTCGCCGACCGCAACGATCCGCCCATCGGCGATTCGTACCGAGCCCTTGCGAGCCGGCGCGCCGGTGCCGTCGACGATGACGATGTTGGAGATGACGGCGCTGTCGAAATTCGGGGTCTCAGCCGTGAATGCAACGGCGGGAGCGGTGGCGAGCACGAGTGCGAGCAGCTTTTTCATGGCAGATTCTCCATGCCGGAAGCGTCAGCGATTATGCGCCACATGGGGCCGCGTCACTCGATCAATCGCATCTGCCTGGCACGGGCAATGGCGCCGGTTCGGGTGCTCACGTCGAGCTTGGCGAAGACGTTTTTCAAATGCCATTTTGCCGTCGATAGCGCAATCTGGGAGCGGGCGCTGATTTCATGATTGCTCAGGCCCAGGGCGAGCAGGCGAAGCATCTCGATTTCGCGCTCGGTCAGAGGCTCCAGGGGCAGCGCAGGCTTGCGAGGAGATGGCGCGGTCACCGGCGCCGCTTGTGAGAAGACATTCTCGAACTTACAGAAATAATGGGCGGGCAGTGGAGCGCGCAGACGGCCGCTCGCGAGGGCGGCGGAGACGATTTGAATCAGCGAGGGCGCCTCATCGAAGACGCCGCGAGTGAAGCCATGCCCGCGCGTCAAATCGAAGCCACGATTCAATTCATCGAAAGCCGACTCGATATCGCCGGAATGCCAATAACAGCACGCGAGCGCCGCCTCCAGCGGAGCCTCTCGATAGACATAGCCTGCCTCATGAGCGCTATCGCGCAGCACGAGCAGAATGGCGCGAGCCTCCTCATGCTGGCGCTGCTTGATCAGCAACGCTGCGTAACCCGAGCCGCAGCGCTCCCAGGCCTCATCGTACGATCTGGACCGACGCCATTCGCCCGAGCGCGCGCGACGTTGTAACCCAAACTCCAACGCGACAGCTCGCGCACGTTGCAGATTGTCTTGCGACAACAGCAGCCGAATCTTCTCCGCGCAGACCTGGGCCAGAAACCGTGCGTGCGCGCCACTTTCGAGCATGCTGTGCAGATAGTCGAGCAACTGAAACGCCTCACCGTGCCGTCCATTGCTCGCCTTGATCCGCGACAAGGTCACATACGCCGTTACGACGTTCTCGACGGTGGACTGCACGGACAGCAGCGGCAGGACTTCGGTGCACAGCGCTTCGGCTTCATCGAACCGGTTCTCTTCGTAGCGCATGTAGGCGAGGGCGTTGGCGGCGTTCACCCAGGCAGGGGTGCGATGACCGCCGCGGACCATCTGAAACATTCGTTCGCAGCGGTCGGCGGCGGCTTTCATGTCGCCTTGAGCGCGGTCGGCGAGGGATGCGACGACCTCGGCGTAACCCAGGCAATACAAGCTGATCGAATCGAACGTGTCACGGGCTCGCATGGCCAGGCGCCACGCTTTGTCGAACTGATTCAGGCGCAGCATGGTGTAGGCCTGCAGGGTCAGTAACGTGCCGATCAGAAAGCTGTCGGCGCCGCGCTCGCGTAACGCCTCGGGAGAGGAGATTCCAATTTGCCCGCTGCTGTCGGCGAGCACCGTGAGCATGGCATGCAGCAGCCGAAGGTGCGCCAAGCCGAGCGCGCGTTCGATGCTGGCGTTGCTCTCGACTTCTCGGAGCGTCGCGGCGGCTTCGTTGAAGCGCCGGGAGAGAATGAGACTTGCGATGTACGATCGGCAGATCCCGGCATGGCCGAGGATCACGTTGTGGGGCACTTTGCTGATCCAATGGATCACCGTGACCGTCTCACCCGCACGCAACCACGCCGTCGTACAACGTTCGAGCAGTTCCAGTCTCCATTCTTCATTGCAGGCAGCGAATGCGTGATGAAGCGCCTCGTCGTACAGCTGGTGCTCCGCGTACCAGCGGCTGGCACGCTCGTTCAGTTGCGAGAGCCGGGCCATGTCATATCGCAGGTGGCTGCGCAGAAAATCGAGAAACAACGTGTGATACCTGTACCAGTGCGCATGAGTATCGAGTGGCTGAATGAACAGCTGTGAGCGCTCCAGGTGTTCGAGCAGGGACTGGCTGTGGGTGATACCGAGCAGAGCATTACAAAGCTCGGCGGTCATCCGATCGACGATGCTGCTTGCGATCAGGAATTCTCGCAGCTGCGGCGTCTGTTCCTGAAGCACGGACGTGCCGAGATAACGAGCGACTTCGTAGTGGGAGCCACTGAAATCACCGATCCCATCGTGGGAGTCGACGGCACAGAGCAGGGCAAGCTTCACGCCGGCAACCCAACCTTCGGTCCTGCGCCGGATGCTCGACGCCTCCTCATTCGAGAGCGCCCGATGACCCAGCTTTTCGCCCAATCGGACGATGGCGTGTACATCGAAGTTCAAATCTTCCGCAGCAAGCGTCACGAGTTGATCGTTCAATCGCAGCTGCCCCATGTGCAGAGCAGGTACGCCGCGGCCAGACAGGATCCAGCGGACGCCGATCGGTGACTGCATCAGCAATGCATCGACGGCGCGGATCAGCACCGGCGCGCCGAGCACTTGCAGATCATCCATGACGATGCACAGCGGATGGCTGAGCCGGCTCAAGCTCGCTACGAACACGGCGATGGCGGCATCGAGTGGCTCATCGTCGGCTCGCCGGTGCGGCAAGTAGGCATCGAACACCGGGCAAACGGATCTGACGGCGGCGATCAGATAGGAGAAGAAACGGACCGGCTCATCGTCGTGCTCATCGAGCGACAGCCATGCGACCGCCTGCGATCCAGAAGAATGCTCATACCACTGTGCGAGCAGTGTGGTCTTGCCCGAGCCGATCGGCGCCGTGAGCAGCGTTAGTTTCTGCCGGGCAGCGGCATCGATTCTCGCCAGCAACATCTCGCGCTCGATGCAGGTCGTCGCGCACTGGGGCGGCTCGAGCTTGCCGTGAATGAGATAGTGCGCGCCGATGTTGCCGATGGAGTGTGACGCTGAATGAAGCGCCATACGCTCGGCCCGTTCCTTGCCGCGCCTGGTGAGCTGGTGTGCCACGCGCTCCCCCCGAACAATCCATTTCTGACGACCGGGTCAATCAATATTGACCGGAAAACATCGACGCCGCCCCTCCGATCGAAGGGGGCGTTCCGATTATGCAGCTGCCTAGCATCCGCGTCATCCGCTGAAAACGCAGCGGGTCATCGCACGAGAAGCATCCAGGGGGAGTCACCAGCCATGTGCAGCAAAGCCATGTGCTCCCATCACGGCATCGTGAGGGAGCGCGCATTCGGTCGAGTCCGGCGCACGTCGTCGGTTGTTCTGTTCTGCGCAACGCTCTTGATGAGTGTCGGTGCGCTCGCCCAGGCGCCGAACTTCGTTGCCTTCGAATCCGGACACGTACGGCCCATCGCCATCTCGCCCGATCGCACGCGCCTGTTTGTCACGAATACGCCCGACAATACGCTCGAAGTCTTCGACATCACCTTGAGCGGGCTGGCGCTACGGGCCCGAGTGCCGGTGGGCCTCGAGCCGGTGGCGGTGGCCGCTCTGAACGATTCGGAAGTGTGGGTCGTCAATCATCTTTCCGACAGCGTCAGTGTGGTGACTCTGAGCGGCACTCCCAGAGTTACACGAACGCTGCTCGTGGGCGATGAGCCACGTGACATCGTCTTCGCCGGCTCGCCCGCGAGGGCGTTCATCACAACCGCACATCGTGGCCAACATCGTACGGATGCTTCCATAAGCGGCGTCCCAGGGGCCGGCGATCCGCAGTTGATCACGCCGAGCATCGGCCGCAACGACGTGTGGGTGTTCGATCCCACCAGCCTGGGCAATACCGTCGGCGGCACACCGTTACGGATCCTGAATTTCTTTAGCGACACCCCGCGCGCTTTGGCGGTGAGCCCCGATAAGAACACGGTCTATGTCGCCGCCTTCAAGTCGGGCAACCAGACCACGACGATCCTGGAGGCCATGGTGTGCGATGGCTTCCGGCCCAATGTGCCTTGTCTGGTCGACAACCTGTCGATCATGCCGGGCGGCAATCCAGGTCCCGGTACCAACTTCGAAGGCAGGCGCGCCCCCGAGACTGGCCTGATCGTCAAATTCAACAACACCACGAACCGGTGGGAAGACGAGCTCGGCCGCAACTGGAACAACGCCGTTCGATTCCGCTTGCCGGATCTGGATGTGTTCGCCGTCGATGCACGGACCTTGTCGCAGACGGCGAGCTATGCGCACGTCGGCACGACGCTGTTCAACATGGTTGCGAACCCGGCGACCGGCAAGCTGTATGTTTCCAACACCGAGGCGTTCAATCTGGCGCGCTTCGAGGGCCCGGGCGAGTACGCGGGACAGACCGTGCAAGGCCACCTGGCGGAAACCCGCATCACGGTGATCTCGGGGTCCGCCGTGACGCCCCGGCACCTGAACAAACATCTGGACTATACGAAGCTCGCGCACGAGTCGGGCTTCGATCCCACCGCGCGCAATCACAGTTTGTCGACGCCGCTGGAGATGGCGGTGACCGGCAATGGCCAGACGCTCTACGTCGCCGCGTTCGGCTCCAGCCGTATCGGCGTTTTCAGTACCGCAGCGCTCGAGGCGGACACCTTCAATCCGCGCACGGCCAGCGCCGACTACATCAATGTGAGTGGCGGCGGTCCAAGCGGCCTGGTCCTGGACGAGTCGCGAGGTCGCTTGTATGTAACGACGCGCTTCGACAATGCGGTGAAAGTCATCAACACCTCGACGCGGGCTCAAATCGCCGCCGTGAGCTTGCCGAATCCCGAGCCGGCCGTGATCGTCCAAGGCCGCCCAAAGCTCTATGACGCAACCGTGCTGTCGGCGAACGGCGAGGCCTCGTGCGCCAGCTGTCACATCTTTGGAGACGTCGACGATCTCGCCTGGGATCTGGGCAACCCCGACGAGGTGGTCACGCACAATCCGTTGCCCAAGAATCTGACCAGCGATCTGGAGATCGGCATCGGCAAAATCCTGTTCGGCGTACGCACGCCCATCAACGGCAGTGACGATGTCGAGGAATTCCATCCGATGAAGGGTCCGATGACGACGCAAACGCTGCGAGGCCTGCGCAACGCCGGCGCCATGCACTGGCGCGGCGATCGGGCGACCGGGCATTTCGGCAGCGATCCGCTCGACTCGACGCTGTCGTTCAACAACTTCATCGTCGCGTTCGAAGGCTTGCTCGGCCGCGATGGGCTGCCGAGCACCGCCGATATGCAAAGCTTCACCAACTTCCAGCTCAAGGTGCTGCCGCCGCCCAATCCGGTGCGCGCGCTCGATAACTCCCTCAACGCGGCCCAGACCCGCGGGCGCAACTTCTACGTTGGCTCGCGTCCCTCGGATGGCATCGAGATTCCAATCATCGGCGGCATCATCCCCGGTGATACGGCGTTCAACTGCGAGGGCTGTCATCGGCTCGATCCGGCACAAGGCTTCTTTGGCACCGGCGGCGCGGCGAGCTTCGAGGGCATCACGCAGATCGTGAAGATCCCGCATCTGCGGAACATGTACACGAAGGTGGGCATGTTCGGAGCGCCGAGGGTGAACTTCTTCGGCGCGCCCGATACCGGCGCCATGGGCAATCAGATTCGCGGCTTCGGCTTCGTCAACGACGGCTCGGTCGACACGCTATTCCGGTTCTTCACGGCGATCGTGTTCAATCCGCAGTTGAATGCCGGCTTCCCGATCCTCAATCCGGATGCCACCCGTCGCGACGTGGTGCAGTTCATGCTCGCGTTCGACAGCGACCTGGCGCCCATCGTGGGTCAGCAGGTCACGCTCACCAACGCCAATGCGAGCGCCGTGAACCCGCGCATCAATCTGCTCATCCAGCGGGCCAAGGCGAACTTCGTTTCCAAGGAACTCGGGGGTGCGACCAAGGAGTGCGACCTGGTGGCGAAGGTGGCGATCGGCGGGACCTTGAAGGGGTACCTGCTGGATGCGGCGGCCGGAGATTTCGTGGCCGCCGACAATACCCGCCGCACCGACGCTTCGTTGCGGGCACTGGCCGCGACCACCGGACAGGAGGTGACCTATACCTGTGTGCCACCGGGCTCGGGCCGGCGCATCGGCCTGGGCCTCTAGCTCGGCCATGTAACACGGACGTGACTTAATCCCTGCCAGCCCGTGCGCCCCGAACTGGCGCACGGGCTTTTTCTCAACCTGTTGTGAGGGTGAATATGGTCGCGGGGCGGGGAAGCCGATACCATCGTCCGTGCCGGGCAGGATGTCCGAACCCGGGAGCACACGGATGCGCAGGACCGGCTCTCAATTAAACAATCGACGAATCCTCGGGCTTGCGACTTCTCACTTTCACCCGCACGGCGTGCCTGATCCTGGCGGCCGCATTTCTGACTGTGGCAGGGACGGCGCGGGCGGAGGACTCGCACCCGGCTGAAACACCGGCGAAGCCGGCGCATCCCGCCCAGAGTTATATCGATCGGGCCGCCTCGGCGGTTCGCAGTCGACCCGAGGACAGCGTCCGGGATGTGCACACTGCACTGAAGATGCTCGCCAGTGAGCCCCACGCGGATCTGGAGATCCGGGCCAGGCTGCTGCTATGTGATCACCTTTCCGAGCGGGACCGGGCGGCAGCCGAAGCCGAAGTGGCCAAGGCGCGCGCCTTGCTGCCACAAGCGAGCCGTCGCGGCCTGGAGGCGGGCGTGCTCACATGCGAGGGCACCATCCTCGAGACAGCCAGCGAAAACGCTCGGGCGCGTGCGCTCTACGAGCAGGCCGTCGCCGTCGCGACCCGCACCCGGGACGATGAAATGCTCGCGGCTTCGTTGTTCGCCAGAGGCTATCTGCTGGGGCTGCAAGGCCAGTACGCCACTGGCCTGGCCGATCTGAAGCGCGGTCAGGCGCTCTACGAAGAGCTCGATATGCCGGATCATTCGCTCACCGCCATGAATGGCATCGCCATTCTCTACAACCGCATGGGCGACTACGCACAGGCGCGCCACATGTACGACCGGGCGCTGAAGGTTCAACGCGATGCCGGCATGTATCGGGAGCAGAGCGTGACGCTGCACAACCTCGGTCGGGCTCACGAGAACCTGCGCGAATGGGATGCGGCGCAGGCTGCATTTGAAGAGTCCTACGAGATCAGTCGTCAGTTGAATTATCCGCGCGGCGAAGCGTATGCGCTGCGGGGTCTCGCGGCAGTGAAGAACGCCAAGGGCGACCCCAACGGCGCTTTGCAGACGCTCGAACAGGCCATGGCCTTGCAACGGCAAACCCCGGATGCGCGCCTCAACGCGCAGATCGAACTGGCGCGCGGCATCGCCTTGCGTCGGCTGCGGCAGTTGTCGGCCAGCGCTGAAGCGCTGCAAGCGGCGCTTCAGGTGTTCCGGCAGGCCGATTCATTGAGCGAGCTGCGAGCGACGTATGGCGAGCTCGCGGCGGTGTTCACCGATATGGGCAACTGGCGTGAAGGTTACTCCTATCTGCTACATGCGCAGGAAACCTCCGAGCGCATGTTCCGCAATCAGACCGATCAGCGCTTCGCGACGCTGAAGGTCGAGTTCGACACCGCGGCGAAGGAAAAAGAGAATGCGTTGCTGCTGCGTGAGAACGCCGCCAATCAGCTGGCCCTGGCCGAAGGGCAGCGAGCCCGCAATCTGCAAAGAACGGTGATCATCCTGACCGTGGTGCTGGCCGTGCTGCTGGCGACCCTGGCTTGGCACCAGTGGCGATCGACCCGCCGCATGCGCACGCTCGCCATGACCGATGAGCTGACGGGCGTGCCGAATCGTCGCGCCGTGCTGTCGAAACTTGCGCCATTGTTGCAACAGCCGAATCCGCCCAGCTGTGCGATGCTGATCATCGATATCGATCACTTCAAGAGCATCAACGACCAGCATGGCCATGCCGAAGGCGATGAGGCGCTGAAGGCAGTGGCCCGCGAGCTGCGCGAGGACGTGCACGAGCCGGCCTTCATCGGACGCTTGGGCGGTGAAGAGTTCGTGGTGGTGCTCCCCGGGGTGGACTTCGACAAGGCCTCTCGCCTGGCGGAGCGCTTCCGTGAAAGCGTGATGAGCATCGATACGAGGCGCTGGCTGAACGACCGACGCATCACGGTCAGCATCGGGCTGACCATGGCCAGGCCCAATGGCGATACACTCAGCACCATGTTGCAACGAGCCGATGCGGCGTTGTATGACGCGAAACGGTCGGGACGCAATTGCGTGAAAGTGCAGTTGCCCTCATTGGCAGACGAGTCGCCGGTGACGTTGCAGCCGGCGCAAGTGGGATTCGCCTGAAGACACAACGTTAGGAAACACGATGACGATACTGCGAAGAGGCCTGCTGGCCGCCTGTGGATTGGTGGCATTCGCGACGCTGAGCACGGCCCAGGCCGATGAGGACAAGGCACTCGCGCACGCGCGTCAGCTGCTCAAGAAAGTGATTCTGGTCGATGGCCACAACGACCTGCCCTGGGCCATCCGCACTCACGACAAGGCGCCCGGCGACGTGGCGGCCTACGATCTGAATGGCAGCGTGCCGGGCCAGACCGATCTGAAGCGCCTGGAGCAGGGCGGCATGGGCGCGCAGTTCTGGTCGGTCTACATTCCGGGCGAGATCGGCACTGGATTCGCTCGCACGCAGCTCGAGCAGATCGACATCGCCCGTCGCATGATCGAGCGCTATCCCCAACTGCAGTTCGCAACCACGGTGGACGACATTCGCGCCGCGCATCGCGAGCGGCGGATCGCATCGCTGCTGGGCATGGAAGGCGGTCACGCCATCGAGAATTCGCTGGGCGCCTTGCGCGCCTACTACGATCTGGGCGTGCGTTACATGACGCTCACTCACAACGTGAACCTGGATTGGGCGGACTCGGCGGCGAAGCCCGCCCAGCATGGCGGACTCACCCAATTCGGTGAGGAAGTCGTGCTGGAGATGAACAGGCTCGGCATGCTGGTCGACCTCTCGCACGTGTCGGAAGGCACGATGGACGACGCGCTGCGTGTCTCGAAGGCCCCGGTGATCTTCTCGCACTCATCGGCTCGCGCCATCTGCGATGTGCCGCGTAACGTGCCCGACAGCATCCTGAAGCGCTTGCCGGAGAACGGCGGGGTGGTGATGGTGACGTTCGTGGCGGGCTTCATCGATCCGGAAGTCGCCAAGATCCAGATGCCCGCGATCGCCGAGGTGGGCCGTCGCAGCCAGGGCAAGTCGGTGGAAGAGGCGGAAAAGATCGCGCAGGAGGTCATGGGCAACCTGAAGCTTCCCAAGACCAGCATCGCCAAGGTGGCCGATCACATCGAGCACATTCGCAAGGTGGCCGGTGTGAAGCACATCGGTCTCGGCGGCGACTACGATGGCAATTCCGACTGGCCGGAGGGGCTCGAGGACGTATCCAGCTATCCCTTGCTGTTCGCCGAGCTGATCCGCCGCGGCTGGAGCGATGAGGACCTGACGCTGCTCGCAGGCGAAAACGTGCTGCGCGCACTGGCCAAGGCCGAGGACGTGTCACGTCAGCTCAACAAGAAATGAAGGTGAGCGCGGCGAAGGAACGCTGGCAGTTCTGGATCGATCGAGGCGGCACGTTCACGGATGTGATCGGCCGCCGCCCTGATGGCGAGCTAGTCACACTCAAGCTGCTTTCCGAAAACCCGCAGCGCTATCGCGACGCTGCGGTCCAGGGTATTCGCCAGTTGCTGCAACTCGCAGCCGATGCGCCGCTGCCGGCCGAGCGCATCGAAGCGGTGAAGATGGGAACGACGGTTGCGACCAATGCGCTCCTGGAGCGTAAGGGCGATCGCACCGTGTTGTTCATCACGCGCGGCTTCGCCGATGCATTACGCATCGCTTATCAGCACCGACCGAAGCTCTTCGTGCGGCACATCGAGTTGCCGTCGTTGCTCTATGAGGACGTGGTAGAGATCGACGAGCGCATCGGGGCCGATGGCAGCGTCATATATCCATTGGACTCGACGACGGCCGAGCACGCCATGCGCGAGGTCTTTGCTCGCGGCATTCGCAGCTGCGCGATCGTGTTGATGCATGGCTATCGATATCCCGAGCATGAGCGGCAGCTCGGCGAGATCGCACGAAAAATCGGATTCTCACAAGTGTCGGTGTCGCACGATGTGAGTCCCTTGATGAAACTCGTGTCGCGCGGCGATACGACGGTCGTCGATGCCTATCTGTCGCCGGTACTGCGACGCTATGTGGAACAGGTGGCGGGGCAACTGCCGGGTGTGCGCTTGCAGTTCATGCAGTCCTCCGGTGGATTGACGGATGCGCATCAGTTTCAAGGGAAGGACGCGATTCTGTCCGGCCCCGCGGGCGGTATCGTCGGCGCGGTCCGCGCGGCGAGTGAGGCCGGGTTCGAAAAAATCATCGGCTTCGACATGGGCGGCACGTCGACTGACGTGGCGCACTATGCCGGTGAATACGAGCGGGCGTTCGATACGGAAGTCGCCGGTGTGCGGCTGCGAGCGCCGATCATGCAGATCCACACGGTCGCAGCTGGCGGTGGATCGATTTGTCGGTTCGACGGTGTGAGATTGCGCGTGGGGCCGGAGTCGGCGGGCGCCGACCCGGGGCCAGCGTCCTATCGCCGCGGCGGGCCGCTTACGGTCACCGATGCGAATGTTTTGTTGGGAAGGATTCAACCGGAGTTCTTTCCGGCCGTGTTCGGTCCGCACGGCGATCAGCCGCTGGACGCCCCTGAGGTGACGGCGAAGTTCACTGCGCTTGCGGATCAGGTGGCCGCGACGGTAGGAGCTCCCCCAGTTACGCACACCGCCGAGAGCATCGCGGCCGGTTGCATTCGCGTCGCTGTCGAGAACATGGCGAATGCCATCAAGAAGATCTCCGTGCAGCGTGGGCATGATGTCACCGAGTACACGCTCGTGTGCTTTGGCGGCGCGGCTGGGCAGCATGCCTGTCTGGTGGCGGACGCATTGGGCATGCAGACGGTCTACATCCATCCGTTGGCCGGGGTGCTGTCTGCTTACGGCATCGGGCTTGCGGATGTGACATCGATGAAACAGCAGGCGGTCGAAGCAGAGCTGCGCGATGACGCGTTCACCGACCTTCAGCCTGCTTTTGCTACGTTGGAAGCCGCCGCTCGCGATGCCCTGCTGGCGCAGGGCGTGCCACTCGAGCGCATCCGCGTCGAGCGCAAGCTTGCGATCAAGTACGCCGGCACGGACAGCACGCTGCTGTTGTCAACGCAGCGGTCGAGCTCGCAGTTGGCCGCGCGGTTCTACGATGAATACCGGCAGCGCTACGGCTTCTTGATGTCGGCACGTGCGCTGGTCATCGAGTCGATCACGGTTGAAGCGATCGGCGCATCGTACGAATCCACAGCGGCAATGACCCATCAGGCATCGGCGTCGGCAGCGCTACCGCTACCGATCGACTCACGTCCCGTGTACTTCGAAAGCTCCTGGCATCGCACGCCGTTCTTCGAACGAACTTCACTCCTGCCGGGCATGAAGCTGTCCGGTCCGGCGGTGATTCGTGAAAGCAATACCACCATCGTGATCGAGCCGGGCTGGCAAGCCGACGTGACGCCGATGAATCATCTGGTGCTGCGTCGAATACAGCCTCTGCGCCGCGAGCACGCGATCGGCACGCAGGCCGACCCGATTCTGCTGGAGGTCTTCAACAACCTGTTCATGGCCATCGCCGAGCAGATGGGTGTGACGCTCGCCAACACGGCGACTTCCGTGAATATCAAGGAGCGTCTCGATTTCTCCTGCGCGCTGTTCGATCAAGCCGGCCAGCTGATCGCGAACGCTCCCCACATGCCCGTGCACTTGGGTTCGATGGGCGAGTCGGTTCAGGAGATCCTGCGACGGCGAACGGCCAGCATGCGACGCGGTGACGTGTTCGTCCTGAACGCACCCTACGCCGGAGGCACGCATCTTCCCGACGTGACCGTCGTCATGCCAGTCTTCATCGTCGCATCGACGCTGCCAACGTTCTTCGTCGCGGCTCGAGGCCATCACGCCGACATTGGCGGCACGTCGCCGGGCTCGATGCCCGCGAACTCGTCGCATATCGAGGAGGAGGGGGTGCTGCTCGATAACGTGCAACTCGTCTCGCAGGGTGTGTTCCTCGACAACGAGATGCGCGAACGGCTCAGCTCGGGCAAGTATCCCGCGCGGAACATCGAGCAGAACCTTGCAGATCTTCGCGCGCAGGTGGCCGCTTGCCAGAAAGGCGCGGCAGAGCTCGAAGCGATGGTCGAGCATTTCAGTTTGCCCGTCGTGCAGGCATACATGCAGCACGTTCAGAACAACGCCGAGGAGGCCGTGCGACGAGTCATCGACGCGCTCCACGACGGTGAGTTCACCTATGCCATGGACAATGGCGCGAGCGTCAAAGTCTCGATTCGTATCGATGCCCGGGCGCGTTCAGCCACCATCGACTTCACCGGCACGAGTGCGCAGCAGCCGAACAACTTCAACGCTCCGGTGTCAGTCACACGCGCAGCCGTGTTGTATGTCTTCCGAACGTTGGTGGACGATGAGATTCCGATGAATGCCGGCTGCTTGAAGCCGCTGCACATCCTCGTGCCCCCTGGCTCCATGCTGAATCCGCGGGCGCCGGCGGCCGTGGTCGCAGGCAATGTCGAGACATCGCAAGTCGTGACCGATTGTTTGTATGGCGCGTTGGGGGTGCTGGCGGCGAGTCAGGGCACGATGAACAATTTCACGTTCGGCAATGGCGAACACCAGTACTACGAAACGATCGCTGGCGGCTCCGGCGCGGGCCCGGAGTTCGACGGAACGGATGCGGTTCATACGCACATGACGAACTCGCGCCTCACCGATCCCGAAGTGCTCGAGTGGCGCTTTCCGGTGAGGCTGGACGCGTTCAGTATCAGGCGGGGATCGGGAGGCGCAGGCCGGCACAAAGGCGGCGACGGAGTCGAACGTCGCGTGCGATTCCTTACGCCGATGACGGCAAACATCCTCGCGAATCATCGCATCGTTGCGCCGTTCGGCGCGCAGGGTGGTCAGCCCGCGCAGGTTGGCAGGAACTGGATAGAACGCGCCGACGGCACCGTCGAACACTTTGGAGCCACCCACACGGCGCAACTCGAGAAGGACGACGTGTTCGTGATCCAGACGCCCGGAGGCGGTGGCTTTGGCTGAGCGGCCGGCCGCCGGCCGGTTGGCAACCGCGAGCATCGTCGGCACGACGCTCGAGTACTATGACTTCGCGGTCTACAACATGCTGGCCGCGCTCGTCTTCAACAAACTGTTCTTTCCTTCGTTCGATCCGCTTTCGGGCACCTTGCTCGCGTTCTCCACCTTCGCGGTGGGTTACCTGTCGCGACCCGTCGGTGGAGTGATCTTCGGTCATCTCGGCGATCGTTACGGCCGTCGCTTTGTTCTGGTCGCCACGCTGTTGTTGATGGGCGTGACCACCGCTCTCATGGGACTGTTGCCCACCTATACGAGCGTGGGCATCGCCAGTCCCATCATGCTGGTCGTGCTGCGCTTCGTTCAGGGGGCGGCGTTGGGTGGAGAGTGGGCCGGCGCGGTGTTGCTCAGTGTCGAGCATGGCGATCCGCAGCGCCGCGGGCGCAATGCTTCGTGGGCCCAGATGGGGCCGTCGCTCGGAACGCTGCTCGCCACGGGTTCGATCGCTTTGATCACACTGCTGCTCACAGCGGATGAGTTCATCGCCTGGGGCTGGCGCGTGCCGTTCTTTGCAAGCGTCGTGTTGGTCGGGTTTGGACTGTGGATTCGCGTCGGCGTGGATGAAACGCCGTTGTTCAAGCAGATCGAGCAGCGACAATCCAAGGCCAAGGCGCCGATCAGCGAAGTCGTGCGCGGACATTGGCGCAGCCTGCTCGTCGGCGGTGGCGTGCGCATCGGACCGGACGTGTTGTACTCGCTGTCGGTTGCGTTCTCGTTGAGCTACATGACGACGGTTCTGGGCCTGTCGCGCACGCTTGCCCTGACTGCACTGTCGCTGGGTGGCGTCGTCAATGCGTTCACGATTCCACTGTTCGGTGGTTTGTCGGATCGATTCGGTCGGCGCGTCGTGTATGGCGCCGGCGCCGTGCTCGGACTGGTGTGGATGTTTGCATTCTTTCCGCTGCTCGAAACCGGGCAGCCGGCGCTCATCGTGCTGGCGATCGTCGTCGCGTTGACCGTGCACGCCATGATGTACGGACCGCAGGCCGCCTTCATAGCTGAACAGTTTCCCACGCGTGTACGCTACGCCGGCGCATCGCTCGCCTATACATTGGCCGGTATCGTCGGTGGCGGGATTGCGCCGATGGTTTCCACTGCATTGTTACAGGGCTTCGGCACGCCGCTAGCGGTTTCTTCGTACGCCGCGGTTGCCCTGCTGATCACGTGCGTCATCTTGCTGATCGTGCGTGAGCGTGCACGCGATCAACTCGATTGAATCTTTTTCCTGTCCCGCACTTCACGTAGCGTCGTCCTCGTCTCCATGCGTTGCACTCCGACAACGTGTCGGAACTCTGACAGCGCAGCCTTCGTTTGCAGAACATTCCTGACATTCTGAAAAGGACGGGACAGCCATGAAGACGGTGCGATGGGGGATCCTGCAGGCCCTAGGCCTGTCGGTGCTTGCTGTGAGCTCGGCCATCACGCCGAGCGTCGTCGAAGCGCAAGTGACGAGTGCAGTCGTTCGCGGTCGAGTGTTGGCAAATGGCAACCCCGTGCCCGCCGGCGTTCAGGTGATTGCCACGAACGCGGAGACCGGCTTCACCAAGCAGGCGAGGACTCAGGAGAACGGTTCGTACGCGTTGATCGGACTGGTGCCCGGCACGTATCAACTCAGGGTGCAAGGTGAGGGGTTTCAACCGACAGCGCGTGCGGTGCGCGTGTCGATCGGCCAGGTCGTCGATCTGGATCTGAACGCGATGGCGGAGGCGACCGCGACCGCGGTCACCGATGAGGTCGTCGTCACAGCCGAGCGGCTGGTCGATATGCGCACTTCCGAGGTCGCCACCAACATCAGCGTCGAGCAGATCGAGTTGCTGCCACAAAGCAATCGCAACTTCCTCAATTTCGCGGCGCTCGCGCCTGGCGTGCGCATCAACGATCGCGACACGGAGAAAACGTTTCAAGCGGGTGCGCTCACCGCGAATGCCGTCAATGTCTACATCGACGGGGTGAGTTACAAGAACCAGGTCATCAACGGCGGCGTCGTGGGTCAGGACTCCAGCCGCGGCAATCCCTTTCCACAGAATGCCGTGCAGGAGTTTCGCGTGATCACGCAGAACTTCAAAGCGGAGTACGAGCAGGCGTCCAGCGCCATCATCACGGCCAAGACGAAGTCGGGCACCAATGAGTTTCATGGCGACGCGTTCATCTACTATCAGGACAAGAGCCTGGTCGCGCGCGACGACTTCGCTCGCCCGGGCGAGCCGAAGGCGCAGTACGAGCGCAAACAGTACGGCCTGTCGTTCGGCGGGCCCATCATCCAGGACAAGATGCATTTCTTCGTGGCCTACGAAGGCAACGATCAGGATCGCGCCGAGCGCGTGACACTGGGCAATCCGGCGGCCGCGCCGGTCTTCGGCCAGTATGAAGGCTCGTTCGTGCAACCGTTCCGCGAAGATCTGTTCTTCGGCAAGATCGATTTCCAGCCGACGTACAACCAGACGATGGATCTGTCGTTCAGCCTGCGCGATGAGTCCGACATCAAGGACTTCAGCGGTCAGAACAGCTATGAGGCTGCGAACGACATTCGCAACGAAGTGCGCACCATCAAGTTCGGCCACACGTACGATGCGGCGAGCTTCACCAATGAAGCGACGCTGCTGTACATGAAGTACGAGTGGCATCCAACACCGATCAACTACGATCTGATCGGCCGCGAGTACGTCGGCATCATTCGTATCGGCGGCGGCGCCACCAAGCAGAACATCGCCCAGGAAGTGTGGACGTTCAAGGACGATCTGACCTTCACCGAGTTCGAGTGGCTGGGCGGGCACTCGGTCAAGACGGGCCTGCGCATAAGCCAGGTCGACTACGATGTGCAGAAGTACCAGGTCTCCAATCCGATCTTCCGCTTCCGTCCCGAGATCGGCGATTTCGCATTCCCCGCCGAAGCCGAATACGGCATCGGCAATCCGGATCTCTCCGGCGAGACGACGCAGTACGGTTTATATATTCAGGACGATTGGTCGGTGACGCCCAAGCTGACCTTGAATCTCGGCGTGCGCTGGGACTATGACACCGATCTGCTCGGCAAAGACTATGTGACGCCCGATGCGATCCGTGCGGCGGCCTCTCAATACGTGCCGGATCGCTACTTCACCGATGGCAACGATCGCGACAGCCCGACCGATCTGATCCAGCCGCGCCTCGGCTTCTCGTTCGACTTCTTCGACGACAACCGCACCGTGCTCTTCGGCGGCGTCGGTCGCTACTTCGACCGGGTGCTGTACAACGAGATTCTCGATGAGCGCTTTCGCTTGCAGTGGGGCGTGCGCAAGTTCCAGTTCTCCACCGACGGGCTGCCACGCAACGGTCAGCCGACGATCGTCTGGAACGACGCGTACTTGAGCGTGGAGGGCTTGAATCAGCTGATCGCCTCGGGCGTCGCGCCGAATCCGGAGATCTACCTGATCGACAGCGAGACGCGCGTTCCCGAGACGATCCAGGCCAGTCTCGGGGTTCGTCAGCGCTTCGGCGATGACTGGCTCGGATCGCTCACGTTCGCTCGCAATCGCAGCCGTCACGGCTTCACGTACATCTTCGGCAATCGCAATCCCGATGGCTTGATCGGCCCGTTGCCCGATGAGAACTGTTGTGCGCCGGTGAGCGGCGGCTTCGGCAACATTCTGGTGTCGAGCGACGCCAAGCAGACCTGGTACAACGGCGTGTACGTGACCCTGGAGAAGGCTTACAGCCAGGCGTCGCCATGGGGGATGACGCTCGCGTACACCTACAGCGAGGCGGAAGAAACGGGCGGCGATCTGTTCAGTCTCGACTACCCGCTGGTCTCCGATTATCCGCGCCATCCGACCAAGGGCGATGAGCGGCATCGCATCGTGATGACCGGCATCGTCGCGTTGCCCTGGGACATGACGTTCTCCTCGACGCTGACCTTGGGCTCGGGCACGGGTTACACGATCGTGGATCAATCGCAGGGCACCGGCCCGGGCGAGATTCAGTATCGCTACTACACGGGCCGGCCGGCGAAGCATTCGTTCCTGATTCCCGGCGTGGACGCCTGGGGCTATCGCAGCCTCGATCTGCGGCTGGAGAAGAGCTTCGAGTTCGGACAATCGCAGGCGCTGAGCATCGTCGGAGAAGTCTTCAACGTGTTCGACTACGAGAACTACGACCCAAGCTCGTACAACGGCAACATCCCTTTCGGCGGCGGAGTCAACGAGGCTTTCGGCAAGCCGACCGACCTGATCGAGCCGGGACGTCGCTTTCAAGTGGGTATGACGTATAGTTTCTGATATCCGATCAGGGGCACCATGGTATTCGTACACGATGAGGCTGCATGATTCCTTCACCTGGCCACGGCTGCTCTGGCTGCTCGCGGCGGCGCTGTTCGTAGGCGTCGCCGGCGCCGCCGAGCAGAAAACCAAGCCGAAGGTCCCTGGCGTCGTGGTGGAGCGTTCCAGAGTGTTCGATCCGGTGCGCGATGGCGACCCCGTCCTCAACAATCTGCAGCGCCGCACGTTTCGCTTCTTCTGGGACACGACCAACAAGCAGAACGGCATGGCGCCCGATCGTTTCCCGTCGCCTTCGTTCGCGAGCACGGCGGCGGTGGGCTTTGCGCTCACGGCCTATGTGATCGGAGCGGAGCGGGGCTACGTTTCGCGCTCGCAAGCGCGGCTTCGCACGTTACGCACGCTGCGATTTCTCGAGTCCATGCCGCAGGGGCCGGATGAGGCGGGCATGGGCGGCTACAAAGGCTTCTTCTATCACTTCGTCCACATGCACAACGGCCAGCGCTTCGGCACGACCGAGCTGTCGACGATCGATACCGCGCTGCTGCTCGGCGGAGTGCTGCTGTCGCAAAGTTATTTCGATCGTGACAGCCGGTCCGAGCGTGAGATCCGCGATCTGGCGGAGAAGATTTATTCGCGAGTCGATTGGCAGTGGGCTCAGAACCGGCCACCGCTGCTGGCGCTGGGCTGGCGTCCTGAAAGCGGCTTCCTTCGTTTCGACTGGCGGGGCTACAACGAAGCGATGCTGATGTACATCCTCGCGCTCGGTTCACCCACCCATCCGATCGAGCCGGAAGCGTGGACGGAATGGATGCGCACGTACAAGGACACGTACGGCACGTTCAACGGGCAGGAGTTCCTGTCGTTCGGTCCGCACTTCGGCCACCAGTACTCGCACGTCTGGATCGACTTCCGAGGCATCATGGATGCGTGGAATCGCGAAAAAGGTTACGACTACTTCGAGAACAGCCGACGCGCCTCCTATGCACAGCGCGAGTATGCGCGAACGAATCCGATGCGCTGGCGCGGCTACGATAGCGAGATCTGGGGGCTTACTGCCTGCGATGGCCCCGCGGACACCGTGCAGATCTATAACAACGAAGAGCGCGGCTTCTTCACCTATGCGGCTCGCAGCACCGCCTCGATTCACCTCGTCGACGACGGGACGATTGCGCCGACCGCGGCGGTGGCGTCGATCGCCTTTGCACCGGAGATTGCGATCCCCGCGATTCGTGCGTTCCGCGCTCGGTTCGGCGAACATCTGTATCAGAAGTATGGCTTCCTGGATTCGGTGAACCCGAGTTTCACATTCACGGATGTACCGTTGCGGCACGGCCGGGTCATCGAAGGCATCGGCTGGGTGGCAGACGATTACCTCGGCATCGACCAGGGCGCCATCGTCGCCATGATCGAGAACTATCGCAGCGGCTTGATCTGGAGCGTCATGCAGAACAATCCGCACATCCGGCGCGGACTGAAACAAGCGGGCTTCACGGGCGGCTGGCTCGACAAGCCCGAACCGGCGCAACCCAGCTCCTGAGCGTCCCATGGCCGCGATGCCATTTGCTGCACAAATGAGTCGTCGCGAGGCGATCGCTGCGCTCTCCAGTGCAGCGCTGGCGCTGACGGGTTGCGGCCGATCCAGCGGCCGCAAGCAGATCACTTTCTGGGGCGCCGGTCGCGAAGGTGACGTCGCCGCCGAATTGATTCGCGGCTTCGAGCAGGAGCATCCAGAGATCGGCGTGAACGTCCAGAAGATGCCGTTCACCGTGGCGCACGAGAAGCTGCTCACTGCGTACGCCGGCGAGACGTTGCCGGATCTGTGTCAGCTGGGTAACACCTGGATTCCGGAATTCGCGGCGCTCGATGCACTGGAGCCGCTGGACAGTTTCGTTGCGGCTTCCAGGGAGGTGCAGCTCGATGACTACTTCGAGGGCGTCCTGGCATCGAATCGGGTCGATGAGACCTTGTTCGGCATCCCATGGTACGTCGATACGCGCTTGCTCTATTACCGGCGCGATCTGCTGCGGCAGGCAGGCTTCGACGAGCCGCCACAAAGCTGGCAGCAATGGAGCGAGATGCTCGGTGCGATCAAGCAACTCGTCGGTCCGGATCGCTATTCCGTGCTGCTGCCCTTGAACGAATTCGAACCGTTGCTGGTGCTGGCACTGCAACTGCCGGGCGAGTTGCTGCGCGAGGGTGGACGCTACGGCAATTTCCGTGGCGAGGATTTTCGCAAGGCGCTCTCGTTCTATGAGAGCTTGTTCGATCGCGGCTGGGCGCCGCGCATGACGAACACTCAGATCTCGAACGTTTGGGACGAGTTCGGGCGGGGATTCTTTTCCTTCTATATCTCGGGGCCCTGGAACATCGCCGAGTTCAAGCGACGATTGCCTCCGGCAGTACAAAACGAGTGGATGACCGCGACCATGCCCGGGCCGGACGGGCCGGGTCTTTCGAGTGCGGGCGGCTCGAGTCTGGTCGTGTTCAAGACCTCCGAGGCGAAACCAGAAGCGTGGCTGCTGGCGGAGTATCTGTCTCGGCCGTCCACGCAGCAGCGGTTCTACGATCTGACAGGTGACATGCCGTCGCGACGCAGCTCGTGGCAAATGCCGGCGCTGGTGGAATCACCCTATGCGCGAGCCTTTCTCGCGCAGTTGGATCGCGTGCGCTCGCCGCCGAAGGTGCCGGAGTGGGAGCGCATCGCCACCGAGATGCGCCTTGCAGGTGAGCGCGTCGTGCAGCGCGTACAGACGATCGAGGAGGCCGTGGTCGCTCTGGATCGCAAGACCGATGAGATCCTCGCGAAACGTCGCTGGATGCTCGAACGAAACACGCTGCCCGGCGCATCATGAGTCACACAGTCGGCAACCCTGGCCCAATCCTGTGGTGCGAGATGCAGCCTGTGCCTCTACCGCCGGAGGCACGATGAAGCGCTCGATGGCTGCATGGTGGTTCGTCGGCCCGGCGCTGATCGTGCTGGTTGTGTTCTTTTTCGTGCCCGTCGTCGGCGCGCTGCTCATGAGTCTGACGGACTTCGATCTGTACGCGCTCAGCGACTGGCGCAACCTGCGATTCATCGGCTTCCACAACTATGTGACATTGCTGCAAGACCCGCTGTTCTGGAAGTCGCTGTGGAACACCTTGTATTTCGTCGTACTCGGCGTGCCGCTGTCGATTGCGACATCGCTGGGCGCGGCGTTGCTGGTCAATTCCAGGCTGGGTCGATTCCGCAGCTTCTTTCGCACCGTTTATTTCGCACCGGTCGTCACGACGCTGGTGGCCGTGGCCGTCGTGTGGCGTTACATCTTTCATACGCGCTACGGCTTTCTGAACTACGGGCTGAGCGGTCTGGGCATCGATCCGATCGACTGGATGGGCGATCCCCACTGGGCCATGCCGGCCATCGTCGTGCTCGCCGTGTGGAAGAATTTCGGCTACAACATGATCATCCTGCTGGCAGCGCTGCAGAACATTCCCGAGGATCTCTACGAGGCGGCGCGCATCGATGGCGCATCGGGCTGGCAGGTGTTTCGTCACATCACGATTCCAGGCATCTCGCCAGTGCTGCTGCTGGTCAGCATCCTGACCATGACCGGCTACTTCCAGCTGTTCGCCGAGCCTTATGTGATGACCGAAGGCGGGCCACTGCAGAGTACGCTGAGCGTGCTGTACTTCATGTATGAAGAAGGCTTCAAGTGGTGGAGCCTGGGGCGCGCCTCGGCGGTTGCCTTTCTGCTGTTCGTTCTAATGTTCCTGGTGACGGCGTTGCAGCTGCGCCTCGGCCGGCAGCGGGGTGATCGATGAAACGCAAGGGACCGGCGATCCTGGTCAATCTGCTGCTCATCGTGGGCGCGTTGCTGACGGCCTTTCCGCTGGTGTGGATGGTGTCGGTGTCGTTCATGCCGACCGGCGCCGCGAGCACGTACCCGCCGCCGTTGCTGCCGGCCGATCCAACGCTCGAGAACTATCGGCAGCTGTTCGCGAACCACAACGCCGGCCGCTACATGTTGAACAGTGCGATTGTCGCAAGCCTCGCGACGGCGATTTCGCTGGTGTTGAACACGATGGCGGGCTACGCGTTCGCCAAGCTGCGGTTCAAGGGACGCGAGCGCATCTTTCAAACGCTGCTCGGCGCGCTGGTGATTCCAGCGCAGGTCACGATGATTCCGCTGTTCGCGCTGGTCAAGCAGATGGGGCTGATCAGCACCTACGGCGGGGTGATCGTGCCGTCGCTTGCGAGCGTGTTCGGCATCTTCCTGATCCGTCAGTACGCGCTGTCGCTGCCCGATGAGTTGCTCGAGGCGGCGAGAATCGATGGCGCGAGCGAAGCGAAGATCTTCCGGTCGCTGGTCGTGCCGCTACTGCAGCCGATCCTGGTGACGCTCGCGATTCTCACGTTCCTGGCCACCTGGAACGACTTCATGTGGCCGCTCATCGTGCTGACCGATCAGAAACTGCATACGCTGCCTGTCGCACTTGCCGGGCTGTCGCGCGAGCACGTGCAGGACAACGAGCTCATGATGGCGGGCGCGGTGATCACGGTGTTGCCGGTGCTGGGGCTGTTCCTGGCGCTACAGCGCTACTACATCGCCGGCATTCTGGCGGGGAGCGTGAAAGGATGAAACGGCTACGCTGGTTCCTGCTGCTCTTGTTGCCACTGCTCGGACGGGCAGCCGAGCAGCCGCCACAGCTGCAGCTGCGCTATCTCGATGAGATGGAGAATGCCAGCGAATGGCAATCGCTGGCCTCCGACGGCGTCGACGCTTCCGTGCGCAACGCCAAGGGCGTCGAGGGCAATGCGCTGGTGCTCGAATTCAATCTCAACAATACCGCAGGCTACGCCGCAGCGACTCGCAAGCTGCCCGTACAGCTCCCGGAAGATTACGAGATCTCGTTCTGGATGCGCGGCGAAGCGGGGCGCAATCACTTCGAGATGAAATTCGTCGATGCGTCGGGCGATAACGTCTGGTGGTTCCGGCGCGCCAACTTTCAGGTGACGGGCGAGTGGCAACAGATCCGCATCAAGCGTCGCCAGATCGAGTTCGCCTGGGGTCCTACCGATGATCGTACGCTCAAGTCCTTTGCGGGCATCGAGTTCGTCGTCGCGGCCGGTGAGGATGGCGGCAAGGGCAGCCTGTGGTTCGATCAGCTTGCGATCAAGCCGGTGCAGAAACCTTCACAGGTTGCCCGGCCCATCGTGACGGCTTCTTCGCACGAAGCTGGCAATGTCGCCGCCCGGGTCATCGACGGGCAGGCGAAAACGGCCTGGCGCAGCGACGCCAGCGGCAACGATCAGACCTTGCAGCTCGACCTGCAGACGGTGCAGGAATTCGGCGGCTTGGAGATCGATTGGTCACCACAGCTGCATGCGCAGCGTTACACCATCGAGCTGTCGAGCGATGGCAGGAGTTGGCACAAGGTGCGTACCATCGAGGCCGGCAACGGCGGACGTGACTCGCATCTGCTGCCCGAATCCGAAGCGCGCTTCATTCGCTTGACCATGCCCAAGCCGGGTCGCGCCGTTGGCATCTCCGAGCTGCACGTACGCGATCTGCAGTTCGGCGCCTCCCCGAATGCGTTCATCGAGTCGCTTGCGAAGAACGCACGGCGTGGCTGTTATCCACGCGCGTACTCGATCGAGCAAACCTACTGGACGATCATTGGCGTGGATGGCGATACCGAGGAGAGCATGCTCTCCGAAGACGGTGCGCTCGAAGTGCGAAAGGGCAGTTTTTCCATCGAGCCTTTCATCCGCGTGCGCGATAAGTGGCTCACCTGGGCGGACATGTCGATCCGGCAATCGCTGGCCGACGACTACCTACCGATTCCAACGGTCGAATGGAAACATTCCGACGTGCGAGTGACGACCACGGCCTATGGCATCGGCGCGCCGGGCAAGGCGCGGACCGAGGCTGTCTACACAGTTCACAATCCGACCAAGAGTCGACGTCAGTACACGCTTGCGCTCACCGTCCGACCATTTCAGGTGAATCCGCCGGCGCAGTTTCTGAACACCGCCGGTGGTGTGAGTCCGATTCGAGAGCTCGCCTTCGAGAATGGCGCTGTGAGCGTCGATAAGATTGCGAGCGTGTTTCCAAGAACACCGCCTCAGTCATTCCGTGCGGTCACATTGGCGGCGGACACTCCTTGCGACTGGCTTGCAGCCCCGAGCGGTCCGACGCAGGTCACGGATGAGAGTGGGTTTGCGTCCGGTGCGTTGTTGTACACGCTGGATCTTGCCGCAGGCGAAAGTCGGGACATCGTGCTGGACCTGCCGCAACACGTGGGCACTCCGCGAAACGAAGGCAGCATCGGAGCCTGGCAACAGCGGCTTGCGGCGAGCTCGAAATCGCCGATGACGCGATCCGAGGTCGAGCAGCAGTGGCGAGATAAGCTCAATCGCGTTGAACTGATCCTTCCCGAAGCCGACCGTCATCTGTATGACACGCTGCGAACCACGCTCGCTCACGTGCTCATCAATCGCGACGGCCCCGCCATTCAGCCCGGCTCGCGTTCCTACGAGCGCTCCTGGATTCGCGATGGCGCCATGACCTCCGAGATGCTCCTGCGGATGGGACACGAGGAGGCGGCGAAGGAATTTCTCGCCTGGTACGCACCTTATCAATTTGCCAACGGCAAGGTCCCGTGCTGTGTCGATCGCCGTGGCGCCGATCCGGTGCCCGAGAACGATAGCGGCGGCGAATTCCTGTTCCTGATCGACGAGATCTACCGATATACCGGCGATGAGCAACTGCTGCGCTCCATGTGGCCGGCAGTGGTCAAAGCCGTGGGCTACATGGACCAGCTGCGTCTGTCGGAGCGCACGCCGGAGAATCAACAGGGCGATCGCGCGGCGTTCTATGGACTCATGCCCGCATCGATCAGTCACGAAGGCTATTCGGCCAAGCCCATGCATTCCTACTGGGACAATTTCTGGGCGCTGGGCGGCTATGAGGCGTCGATCCGCATCGCCCGTGCGCTCAAGGAAAAGAAACAGATGGCGGCGTTCATCGAGTCGCGCGATCAGTTTCGCTCCGATCTGTATCGCTCGCTCAACACCGCCATGCGGATGCACAAGATCGATTATCTGCCGGGCGCGGCGGAGCTGGGCGATTTCGACGCGACCTCGACCACGATTGCGTTGGCGCCGGTCGGAGAAACTCAAATGCTGCCGCCGCATGCGCTGCATGCCACGTTCGAGCGCTACTGGGATCACTTCGTCGAACGTCGCACCGATACGAGCTGGGATGCTTACACTCCTTACGAGTGGCGCAACCTCGGCGCATTCATTCGGCTGGGCTGGCGCGAGCGCGGGCAGGAGCTGATCGAGTTCTTCATGAACGATCGGCGGCCGAACTCCTGGAATCAGTGGGCGGAGGTCGTGGGTCGCGAGCCGCGCGAGAGTCGTTTCATCGGCGACATGCCGCACGGCTGGGTGGCTTCGGATTACGGGCGCTCGCTGCTGGATATGTTTGCGTACGAGCGTCCCGCGGACGAGACGCTCGTGCTGATGGCCGGCGTACCGCAGCGATGGACCAAGAAGGAAGGTTTCGAGGTCCGAAACCTTCGCACGCCGTACGGGCTGCTCAGTTACTCGCTGAAGATCGAAGACGAGCAGAGCACGCTGCACATCGAACCGCTTCAAGAGATGCCGGTGGGAGGCATCGCAGTCTCATGGCCGGGCAAGACGCCGCCCAAGAATCATTCGATTCAAGCAGGCTCCGGACGCTGGCTCGGCACCGATCTGCGCATCCGCGAACTGCCGTTCACCGTCGTCTTTTCGCGATGAGGCAGCTAGCCGGACAATACCGCGCCGTTACTGGCGATCACTTCCGAATAGAAGTGCGCGCTGCTCTTGAGCGTGCGCTGGAGCGTTTCATAGTTCATGTGCACCAGGCCGAAGCGCTTGGAGAAGCCGAAAGCCCATTCGAAGTTGTCGAACAGCGACCAGGCGAAATAGCCGCGAATGTCCGCTCCGCGCTGAATGGCGGTGTGCACGGCGGTGATGTGCTTCCGCAGATAATCGACGCGCAATGGATCTTCCAGCACCGGCCCTGCGACTTGCGGAGGATCGTAGAAACAGGCGCCGTTCTCGGTGATGTACACCGGCGGATTGCCATAGTTGTCTCTGATCCACAGCAGCGTGTCGAGCAGCCCCTGGGGATACACTTCCCAGCCGGTTTCCATGTGAGCGTGCTGCTTTTGTTTGACCGTCGACGCCTTCAGGGGCCATGCGCCGGGATCGGATCGAACGACGGCACGCGTGTAATAGTTCACGCCGATGTAATCGAGCGGCTGCCTGATCGATTTGAGATCGGCCTCCGGCCATTTTGGCCACGCCTCACCGAAGACTTCGTGCAGTTCTTCCGGATACGAGCCGAGCAGGGCAGGCTCCAGATACTGCCGGTTCATATACGCTTCGGCGCGTCGCGTCGCTGCACAGTCCGCATCCGACTGCGAGGCCGCATACTTCGGCTCGATGTTTACAACCAGGCCAATCTTGTTTCGCCCCATCGCGCGGTAGGCCTGCACCGCCGCGCCATGCGCCAACATGAGATGATGCGCTGCCCGCGGCGCTTCGAACACGTTGCGATGCCCGGGCGCCAACACACCGTGCATGTACCCGCCATCGGCGACTACCCAGGGCTCGTTCAGCGTGGTCCAGTAGGTGACGCGATCGTCGAGCCGCCGAAACATCACCTCGGCGTACTCGGCGAACCATTGCGCGATGTCACGATTCAACCAGCCGCCGCGATCGTCCAACGCGGCCGGCAGATCCCAATGAAACAATGTCACCATCGGTTGAATGCCGCGCGACAGGAGCCTGTCGACCAGCCGCTCATAAAAGTCCAGACCGGCCTGATTGATGCGACCGGTCCCCTCGGGCAGTACGCGCCCCCAGGCGATGCTGAACCGATAGGCGTTCAACCCCAGCGAGTGCATCAGATCGACGTCGCTTTCCCAACGTCGATAGTGATCGCAGGTCACATCCGCGTTGTCGCCATCCTGCACACGCCCCGGCGTATGCGAAAAGCGATGCCACACACTCGCTCCTGCGCCGTCGGCCAGCGGCGAACCTTCGATCTGATACGCCGAGGTGGCGCAACCCCACAGAAAATCCCTGGGGAACTGCATGCGCGGCGGGGTGGGCTGGGTCATTTGCGCAGTGTAGAGGAGCAGGGGCGAGCGTGGCAGCCGTAAAACTGAAAGCCGTACGTAAGGTTTACAGCAACGGCCATGTCGGTGTCGACAGCGCCACGTTCGATATCGCCGACGGCGAGCTGCTGGTGCTGGTCGGGCCTTCGGGGTGCGGCAAGAGCACGCTGCTGCGTCTGATCGCCGGGCTGGAGGAGGCGACCGGCGGCAGCATTCATATCGGCGACGTCGATGTCACGTATCTGGAGCCCCGCGATCGTGACATCGCCATGGTGTTCCAGAGCTATGCCCTCTATCCGCATATGACCGTGCGAGAGAACCTGGGTTTCGGATTGAAACTGCGCGGTCATTCGGAAGCGGAAGTCGCAGAGCGGGTCAAGGATGCGGCCGATCGGCTGGAACTCCAGTCCCTGCTCGAACGACTGCCCAAACAACTGTCGGGCGGCCAGCGCCAGCGTGTGGCGCTGGGTCGGGCGCTGGTACGTCATCCGAAAGTGTTTCTTCTGGATGAGCCTCTATCGAATCTGGATGCGAAACTGCGCTCGGCCATGCGAACGGAGATCGCGCGGCTGCATCGATCGCTACAAACGACCATGGTGTATGTGACCCACGATCAGGTCGAAGCCATGACGCTCGGCCAACGCATCGTCGTGCTCGATCGAGGCATCGTGCAGCAGATCGACACACCGATGAACATCTACGAGCGGCCAGTGAACCTGTTCGTCGCCGGCTTCCTCGGCAACCCGGCGATGAACTTCTTTCGCAGTGAGTTGGACAATGGCGGCACTTTGTTGAAGTGCGAGGGCGCTGAACTGCCGGTCCCTCCCGGACTACCGACAGGGAAGCCCATCGTCGTTGGAATCCGGCCGGAGGATTTGCAACGAGTCGACGGCGCGAGTCTGCCACGGAATATTCGGCTGTCCGTGCTGGTGGATTTGATCGAAACGGTCGGCAACGAAGCATTCATCCACGCGAGCGCCGGCGAGTGGCGAGTCATCGTGCGATCGTCACCGTATCATCTACCGCCGCTCGGCTCGACGATTACGTTGCAGGTGGCGCCGGAGAGGTTGCATTACTTCGACGCGGAGAGCGGAGAGAGGCTGCAGCCAAGAGATTAACGCGTATCTCTCTCACCGCGCTCGGTCCCGAGCCGCGCATCTTCGAGCTGGGGCGTAGGTGGGGGTCTCGGGAAGTTCGCAACCACGGTGACTCCAAGCCCGCCGCCATTCGAGCAAACCGTTGCACGCTGGCAGTACCTCCACCGACACGCGTTGCAGCTCGCAGCGCGTTAGCGCGCAGCGAGCGACACCGCCGGTGAATCCGCCACTGACCAAATCGTGCGGCAGCCATCGATGCAAAGCCCGCCAACAGTGAAGACGCTCGCGAGTTTCCCGAGACCCCCACCTGCGACCCAGCTCTGCCGACAGGCTGCGCGCCCCGCGAAGCGCAACCGCGAAGCGCAACCCCGCGACGCCCAAGCGCCAGCGAAAAGCTCTGCCGCTAGACCGGCGACATCGTCCGATAGCGCAACTACAATCCCGGCACAGGAAACTCGCGGCAGAGATCCCGCACCTGCTGATGGATCTCACGCAGCTTCGCCTCATCCGTCGGTGCACGAAGCGCCTGGACCATCCATGACGCAACCTGTTTCATTTGCGGCTCTTGCATGCCACGCGTCGTCATCGCCGGCGTTCCCAATCGAATGCCGCTGGGTTTCAGTGGAGGACGCGGGTCGTCCGGGATCACTTGTTTGTTGACCGTAAGACCCGCCAGATCGAGGGCCGTTTCCGCGACCCGGCCATCGATGTCGAACGACTCGAGCGTATTGATGACGATCAGATGATTCTCGGTGCCGCCTGTGATGAGCGTGCATCCTTGATTCAACAGTTCTTCCGCCAACACTCGCGCATTCCGCACAACCTGTGCTGCATACGCTTTGAACTCAGGCTCGGCGGCGAGCTTCAATGTGACCGCGATACCGGCAACCGCGTTCATGTGCGGCCCACCCTGCATGCCGGGGAACACCGCCGCGTCGATCTTCTGTGCAAGCGATGCCTTGCTCAGGATCATTCCGCCCCGCGGGCCTCGCAACGATTTGTGCGTCGTGGTCGTGACGATATCGAAGCCCACATCCAGCGGATTCGCCAACGCACCGCCGGCGATCAAGCCACCGACGTGTGAGACATCCGCCATACAAAGCGCCCCCACCTCATCGCCGATCGCACGAAACCGCGCATAGTCGATTTCGCGAGGGTAGGAGGAGTGGCCACACAGCACGATCTTCGGCTGCACCCGGCGTGCAGTCTCGAGTACCGCGTCGTAGTCGATGTGACCGTCCGGGGGCGAGGTTTTGTAACGAACGAAGTTGAAGATGCGCCCCATGCTCGACACAGGGGCGCCGTGCGTGAGATGCCCGCCATGCGACAGATCCATCGCCAGCACCGTATCGCCAGGCGCAAGACACGCCATGTACACAGCCTGATTCATCGGTGAGCCGCTCAGCGGCTGCACGTTTGCGTGCTCGGCACGAAACAAACGTCGGGCGCGCTCGATGGCGAGCGACTCGATGCGGTCGGTGAACTGTTGGCCGCCGTAGTAGCGGCGCCCCGGATAGCCTTCGGCGTATTTGTTCGCGAACACCGAGCCGTTGGTCGCATAGACCTCGGGAAAAGCGTAGTTCTCGGAGGGAATCAGTTCGAGACCTTCGCGTTGCCGGCGTTCCTCGCCGAGCACGGCATCGAACACATCGGGATCGGAAGATCGCAGCAAGTCGAAAGAGATCTGCATGGCGGCGCTCCAGTGAAGGGTGGACTTGTTTGCCCAGGCGAGCGGCCGCTGCAGGGAGACCCCTGCACGCATGCTTCCCGATGGTTGTTCCATCTACGCCAGTCACATGCGCGGAGCCGATGCTACGCCAACGTTTTCGATTTCTGCAAGCTGGCACTGGAAATCTGCGGCGTCGCGCGGAAAAGAGCAGAGGTCATGGCGCCGTGCGAATGTTTCGGTGACAATCCCGAGGCCGCGAATCATCAAGTTAGGGAGCGACCATGCCGATCGAGTATGCCAAGCTGAAGAGCTTGCAGTTCGAACCCCTGCGCCACACCTACACCCGGCGCGACACGATGCTGTATGCGCTCGGCTTGGGGGTGGGTGCGGACGATCCTACCGATGCCGGCGATCTCAAATACGTGTACGAGAAATCGCTGGTGGCGCTGCCGATGCAGGCGGTGACGCTGGCGGCGGCGCCGATGCTATTGGCGGATCCGGCCTTCGGTATCAACTATAAAATGTTGCTGCACGCCGAGCAGACACTCACCGTGCACAAGCCATTGCCGGTCGAGGCAACGGTGGCGGGCGAATTCAGCATCGATGAGATCTACGACAAGGGCAAAGCCAAGGGCGCGATCATGTACATGACGCGCAAGATCTACGAGGTAGCCTCCGGCGATCTGTTGGCGACAGCTGGCAACGTGGCGTTTCTCCGTGGCGATGGCGGCTTCGGCGGCAAGAGCGAAGGTGCACCGAAACCTCGCGCAGTGCCTGCCGATCGGAAGGCCGATCATTCCATCAAGGTCGGCAGCCCACGCAACCAGGCGCTGATCTATCGTTTGTCGGGCGACTACAATCCCCTGCACAGCGATCCGGAGATCGCAGCCATCGCGGGCTTCAATCGGCCGATCCTGCACGGGCTGTGTCATTACGGCATGGCAGGGCGCGCATTGATCAAGACGCTGTGCGCCGATGATCCCTCGCGACTGCTGCGGCTGGACACGCGCTTCACCAGCCCCGTCTATCCAGGCGAGGCGCTGCGCGTCGATATCTGGAACATCGCTGCCGGTGACGCGTCATTCCGAGTAGTCGCCAGCGAACGCGATGTGATCGTGCAAGACTTCGGTCGCTGCGAATATCGCACTTGAACTCATAACGCTTTTCCATCGAACCATGTTCTCAGCCTGCGGCGTCATCACACTCACCACCGACTTTGGTCCCCAAGGGCCGTTCGTTGCGACCATGAAGGGTCGCATCCTCTCGCGGCTGCCCGAGGCGCGGATCATCGACGTGACTCACGACGTGCCGGTGTACTGGCCGGCGGAGGCGGGCTTCTGGCTGGCGCGGGCCTACGGCTATTTCCCGGAAGGCTCGGTACACGTGGCCGTGGTCGACCCCGGGGTGGGCACCAAACGGGACATCGTCGCGGTCGTGGCCAACGGGCACGCCTTCCTGGCGCCGGACAATGGCCTGCTCGCGCCGATCCTGACTCTGGTGCCTTCGGCCAAGATCTATCGGTTCGATGCCGCCCAGGCGGGGAGCAAGTTCAAACTGCCGCCCGCCAGCGCCACCTTTCATGGGCGGGACATTTTCGCCCCCCTGGCGGCGGAGATCGCCGGCCGGCGGGCCCTGCCGGCCGACCTGGGGCCGGAAACCCACGACATCGTTCCGTCCTGGGTGGATGAGCCGAGCGTGGCCGCGGACCAGGTCGCCGGGGTGGTCATCACCACCGATCATTTCGGCAACCTGATCACCAATATCGACGGCGCCCTGATCGAGTCGTTCAGCCGGCCCATGGTCAAAACCGGCGGCCACAGCTTTGCCCTCAGGCGCACCTATGGGGACGTAAGCCCTGGGGAGTTCCTGGCCCTGGTCAACTCCTTCGGCGTCGTCGAAATCGCCCGGGCCGAGCAGAGCGCGGCCGAGGCGCTGGGGCTGGGGCGGGGGGCGCCGGTCATCGTCAGCAACAGCGCCTGAGCGCACCGCCCACCCCCCGGGCGGCTCGAACTATTTGAACGGCCTGTCCTCCAAGCCATTGAAAACCGCCGCGACTCGTATATAGTCCGCAGGCTTCCGGCCCTGCCGGTTACCGATCTGGTTGATTTGGCTGGATTTTTCAGGAAAGCCCGTGATGGAGAGAGACGACGATCACTTCGATATCGATGACGACTTCGTCGCCGAGAGCGATGAAGACCAGAATTATGAGAAGTTTATCGATTCCGGCGCCCGACGCGCCCGACCGAACGCCAATGCCGCGGCGAAAAAAGGCAAAGCAGCCTGGAGCAAACTCGAGGATGTATTGGCCGACCGGCGCCTGAAGAAAGAACTGAACGATTTCGAAGAAGAATAGTAAGGTGCCGCGCGAGCCAACTGGCTACCGCGCCCCTGCAGCTGAGCTTTCTGGCCACGCTCTGGAGGCCGGAACCAGGATGGTGCGCGCTGGCTCGCGACCTCCAATCCCTTTTTCTCAGACCTAAAGAGCTTCACAAATGACGATGGCTGATTCCACGCCCGCGGTGTCGCCGTGGGTGGTGCTCAAGTTCGGCGGTACCAGCGTTTCTTCGGTCGCCAACTGGAAAAGCATCGCGGGAGTGCTCCGCGACCGGCTGGCCGAAGGGTTGCGTCCGGTAATTGTCCACTCCGCGCTCTCCGGTATTACCGACCGCCTGGAGCAGTTGCTCGCGATCGCACTGGACAGCCACAACACCCTGGGCAACGACGCTCAGGCAGTGATGAACCAGATCGAACAGCGCCACCGCGATCTGGCGCGCGATCTCGGCGTCACGCCCAGCCAGGATCTGGAAGAACAGTTCAAACGGCTGCGACAGATCGCCGCCGGCATCGCACTCGTCGGTGAAGTGAGCGAGCGTCTGCGTGCTCGCGTGATGGCGCAGGGCGAGTTGATGGCCACCCGTCTGGGGGCGGCATTCCTCGCCGCTCAAGGTCTGGATGTGCAGTGGGTCGATGCTCGCACGGTGCTCAAGGCCGAGCAGCGACGCAACGCGAATCTGCGCTCGAGCTATCTCTCCGCCACCTGCAACTACGAGCCCGATCTGGAATTGCAGCGTCGCTGGTCGGCGCAGGGCACCGTGTTCATCTCGCAGGGCTTCATCGCCAGCGACGAGAACGGCGATACGGTGTTGTTGGGTCGCGGCGGCTCCGATACCTCGGGCGCCTACTTCGCAGCCAAGCTGGGTGCACGTCGTCTGGAGATCTGGACCGATGTTCCCGGCATGTTCAGCGCCAACCCGCGCTCGGTGCCAACGGCTCGTCTTCTGCGTGCCCTCGAATACGATGAAGCGCAGGAAATCGCGAGCAGCGGCGCCAAGGTGCTGCATCCCCGCTGCATCATGCCGGTGAAGCAGTACGGCATTCCGCTGTACGTGTTCGCGACGCAGACGCCGAAGCTCGAAGGCACGATCATCACCACGCACGGTGGCAACGTCGCCGCGCAGGTGAAGGCGGTGACGATCAAGAAGAACATCACGCTGGTGTCGATGGAAACGGTCGGCATGTGGCATTCGGTGGGTTTCCTCGCCGATGCGTTCCAGGTGTTCAAGGATCACGGTCTGTCGATCGACCTGGTGTCGACTTCGGAAACCAGCGTCACGGTGTCGCTCGATCCGGCCGCGAACACGCTCGATAAGGCGACGCTCGATGCATTGGTTCTCGATCTGGGCAAGCTGTGCCGCGTCGAAGTCATCGGTCCGTGTGCGGCCGTCAGCCTGGTCGGAAGAAACATTCGCGCCATCCTGCACCGTCTCGGCGATGCGCTCGAGCTGTTCGAGGAACAGAAGATCTACCTGGTCACGCAGGCGGCGAACGATCTGAACATCACGTTCGTGGTCGAAGAGGAGCAGGGCGACCGGCTGGTTTCGCGCCTGCACGACATCGCCATCCAGAAGATGACCGCAGATCGCGTGCTCGGCCCGACATGGGAGGAGCTGTATGGTCCGCAGGACAAATCGGCGCTGCATCTGAAGCAGTGGTGGCACGACCGGCGCGACGATCTGGTCGCGCTCGGGCGCGAGCATGGCGCGGCGTTCGTTTACGACCGTGCGACGCTCGCGGCCAAGGCAAAAGCGTTGCGTGCGTTGCCGGGCATCGAAGGCGTGTTCTACGCGTTGAAGGCCAACTGGCATCCGGAAATCCTGCAGCTCTTCGCCGAGCAGGGCCTGGGCTTCGAGTGCGTCTCGCGAGCCGAAGTCGAGCACGTGATGAAGACGCTGCCGAGCCTGGACAAGCAGAAGATCCTGTTCACGCCGAACTTCGCGCCGCGTGCGGAATACGAGTGGGGCGTGAGCCAAGGCATCTGGGTGACCCTCGACAACCTGCATCCGCTCAAGGCCTGGCCGGAAGTGTTCAAGGGCCGCGATGTGTTCATCCGCATCGACACCGGCTACGGCCGCGGTCATCACGACAAAGTCCGCACGGCCGGCGTGCACTCCAAGTTCGGCGTGCCGCTGTTCGAGCTGGATGAGCTCGAGCGCCTGGTGAAGGCGGCCGGCGCCCGGGTGGTCGGTCTGCATGCTCACACCGGCAGCGGCGTGTTCACCGTCGATAACTGGAAGTCGGTGGGCGACACGCTCACGGCGCTCACGCAGCGCTTCAAGGACGTGCGTATCGTCGATCTGGGCGGTGGCCTGGGCGTGCCGGAGCGGCTGGGTCAGCCGGGCGTGCAACTCTCCGAGTTCGGCGAGACGCTGGCTGCGTTGAAGGCGGCGCATCCGCAGCTGACGCTGTGGATCGAGCCCGGTCGCTATCTGGTTGCCGAAGCCGGTGTGTTGCTGGCGCAGGTGACGCAGCTGAAGGGCAAGGGCGAAGTGAACTACGTCGGTGTGGCCACCGGCATGAACTCGCTCATCCGCCCGGCACTGTACGGCGCGCATCATGAGATCGTGAATCTCACTCGACTGGATGAGCTTGCGACCGAAGTCGTCAATGTGGTCGGCCCGATCTGCGAGACCGGCGATCAACTCGGCAACGATCGCTTGCTGCCGCCGACGCAGGAAGGCGATGTGCTGCTGATCGCGACCGCGGGTGCGTACGGACGGGCGATGAGCTCGACCTACAACCTGCGCAATCCCGCGATCGAGGTGCTGATCTGATCAGCTGAGGGAACGCAGCAGCTGCCTCGCCTCATCGGTGAGGCGCTGCGCGTCCTTGCCGATGACCGGATCGCTGGTGAGCGATTGCAGACGCGTGAGGCTGGCTTCGAGGAACGTGGCAGCCTCACTCGGATGATTCAACAACGCATGCGCCTTGCCGAGATGCAGATTCGTCATGCCCGGCAGCATGCGGATCTCGGCGATGTCGGTCGGCTTCGCCGGCGCCGCTTCGTTGACCAGCCGATACGCCCGATCCAGATGCGTCAGCGCCGTCGCCGGCTGGCCTTTGAGCAGAAAACTGTTGCCCAGCTGATTCAATATATAGGCAACCGCGAGCGATGCCTGCTCATTCGCAGGATCGACGCGCTGCAAGTGATCGACCCGTTGCAGCGCCAGTTGCAGCCGGCTGAGCGCCTGGTCGGGTTGACCCAGAGCGTTGTACATCTCACCGACATTGTTGAGCGCGAAAGCGCCGGCTCGTAACGCCGCGGCGTCGGCTGGAAACTCCTCTACCAGTTGTTCGACGTAGTCGGAAGCCGGCAGGTAATGCTCCAGCGCGGACTCATATTGCCAGGCTCGCGCGTACGCGAACCCCAGCCGGCTGAAGATCAATGCCATGTCGCGCCGAGTGCCTGCGCTCTCGGGCTGCTCGGTGAACAGGCGTTCGAAAGTCTTCTTCGCCGACTGGAGGGCTTCAAGGGCTCGCGGCAGGTCGATGGTGCTCAGGTTCGTTCCGAGCAGCAGTCGGGCGGCCGCTGCCATCCGATGCTCGGGCGCTTTCGCACCCGGCATGGAGATGAGTCTTTGGCCGATCCCATCGGCCGCCTCGGCCAGCTCGATGGCCTCATCGAGCTTGCTTTGCGCCGAAAGCAACTCGCTCACCGAGATGTAGCTGCGTAACAGCTCGGACACATCCGCCAGCGTCGGGCTCTGCTCGGCCACTTGTTCACGCAATCGCAAAGCGCGGCGGTAACTTTGCACGGCGCCTTCGGTGTCGCCCAGGTTCGCGCCCAGATAGTCCCCCTGCACATCGCCGAAGCGTTGATAGGCCTGCGCAAGCTCGCGTTTGAAATCGAGCGAGTCCTGCGATTCGCTCTCCAGGGCAGCGATGTGCTTGAGCGAGTTCTCTACCAGCAGCCTGCGCACTTCGGTGGCGCCCGGCAGGTTTACCGCCGCGTCGTAGACATCCCGCAGATAAGTGTTCGTGAGTTTGCGAATTTCGGCGAGGTGACGTTCGGCGCGTGCGCGTTCTTGACTCGCGACGTGAGCCTGCCAGCCGGTCGCGACGACTCCGGTCACGATCGCGACCGCGAACAAGCCGCTCGCAACCGTCGCGGCCTTATGACGCGTCACCAGCTTGCGGGCGCGATACAAGGGGCGGGCAGGATGCGCATGCACCGGAAAAGCGCGTTGATAGCGATGCAGGTCTTCAGCGAGATGCTCGGCGGAGCCATAACGATCCTCGGGTACCTTCGCGAGCGCCTTCATCGCTATGGAATCGAGATCGCCACGCAGCTCGCGTGCGTTCCGGCGGTAAGAGTCGGATTTGCCTTGTTCGGCCGCGAGGCTGGGCAAACGAGGTTGATGGTCGGCAAGCGCCGCGGCGGCTTCCCAGCCGAACAATTCGTTGGGCACTTCGAAGGGCAGCGTGCCTGCCACGAGTTTGTAGAGCAGCACGCCCAGTGAGTAGATGTCGCTCGCCGTAGTGATCGGCTCGCCACGGATCTGTTCGGGACTGGCGTACGCGGGGGTGAGTGCCACGACCTGGTTGATCGCGGTATGCGAGGGGTCGCTCGAGGCGTTGAGCAGTCGGGCGATGCCAAAGTCCAGCAGCTTCACCACGCCATCCTTGGTCACGAGGATGTTGCCGCCCTTCAAATCCCCGTGGACCATCAGATGCTGGTGCACGTAATGCACCGCCCCGCACAGGGTGCGCATCAGATCGAGCCGTGCGGCAATGCTCAGCCCACGTTTCTCGCAGTACTCATCGATGGGCTCGCCTTCGATGTATTCCATGACCAGGTACGGGGCGCCGGTTTCGGTGACGCCGCCGTCGAGCAGCTGAGCGATGTTCGGATGACTCAGCTGGGCCAGCATCTGACGCTCATCGCGCAGACGCTGCAGCAGGCCGTGGGTGTCCAGGCCCGGTCGCAGCAGCTTGATCGCCACTTCCTTGTAGTACTGGTCGTCGTCGCGAACGGCCTTGTAGACGTGGCTCATGCCGCCGCGGCCCAGCTCGCTCACGATGCGATAGTTGCCCAGCCGGCGGCCCTGCCAATCCCAAGGCTCGACAATCGGGGCGGAGGCGGGGACGCCGCGCTCTACCGTCGTACGTTCGGAGAGATCGAGGCTGCTTTCATGGGCATCGAGCAGGGAGCGGATCTGGGCCAGCAACTCGATGTCCTCGCCGCACGCCCGGTCCAGAAATGCCGGCCGCGCGGCAGCGGGGTGTTCCAGCGCCGCGGAGAACAGGTCCTTGATCTGATGCCAGCGTTCGAGTTGCAAGGGCGAGCCCGGAAGACCGTCGTCATTGTTATTGCCGGATTTTAACCATCCCGGCGACGGCAAGTGGGGGCAAACTCACAAACTGGGGCCGGCGGAGCGTTGAAAAAGCATCCGCAGACACGCGATGGCCGGGCGATTGCTCACCCGGCCAATGCTCGCTTGGACTATCTCCTACAGCCAGCGGGTTATTCGTCGCTCGCCGTCATCTCCGAACGGCTGCCCTCGCGCATCTCCTGCGCCGTCAGTGCGCCGTCGCCGTCCTTGTCCATCTTGCTGAACATCTGCTTGGAACCGGCAGCGTACTCGGCCGCGCTCAGCTTGCCGTCGTTGTTGGTGTCCATCTTCGCAATCTTCTGCTCGGAGGACATCATCTTCGGCATGGACTTGCCCGTGCCGCTCGGATCGTAGGCTTTCTTGTCGGCCATCTTGTTCTCGGTCGGACCGCCCTCGGTGCGTGCCGGCGCATGGCCATGCCCCTGGTCCTTCATCATCGATTCATGCATCGAGTCCATTTCGGCGGCGGTCACCTGACCGTCCTTGTTGGTGTCCATCTTCGAGAACATCTGCTTGGCCCCGGCGTCATGCTCGGCCGCCGTGATCTTGCCGTCGCCGTTCTTGTCCATCATCTTCATATGATCGTCTTTACCTCCGCCTGCGACAGCCACACCGCAAAGGATGCTTGCGATCGCGACGGGAATGAGCCTGGAAGAGAACGATTTCATGGGGAAGCTCCTAAGCCTCGGTGTTCCCTTTCAACGTAGCGTGTTGGCTCAAGTTCCAGCGCGGTCAAGAAGTGAAAATGCCTGTCGGCACTGGTTTTTCAGCCACTTCCGACGCCCTGTCAGCGGCGGCTTCGGGGCTTATGGGAAGTTCATCCCTGCGTACGTTGCGTGCCCTGGCGGCGGCCTGTACTCTCGCGCCGTGCGTAGATTCTGCTGGCAACGTTGGACGCTCATGATCCTGCTGATGGCCCGTCTGGTCATCGGCGAGCTGGGTCATGCCATGCCAGTGACAGCGATGTTGCCGATGGAGCAGGCAGCGAGTGCGATGTCCGACTGCCCCGAGCATGAAGGCGGCGGCGCACAGCTCTCCGTGGCTCATCAGGATGCTGCTTCCGAGGGAGCCACCGCTCATTCCGGTGAGCATTCCAGCGGCGAACACGACTGCTGCAAATCTGGCGACTGCGAATGTCCATGCTTGCACCTGCCGTGCGCAGCGCTCGACGCGGTGGTGATGAACCCCGTCGAAATCACAATTCTAGCACTCGCGCACGGCGTAGAAGCCGTTCCTGCTGCGCGACCCTCCGGATTATTCAGACCTCCCGCCCGATTCTCTTGAACGATGTTTGCTGAGTGCTCGCCGATGGCAAGAGCCATCGGTGCGTGCACGTTCACGCTTTGATTCAAGAGAGTTTCATGTCAACGATGATGCAGTCACCGCGAGCGTGCATGCCGCAGCTCTCGCGCAGAAGTTTCTTGCAGTCGGCCGGCGCCGGGCTGTTCGTATTGGGCGCCAGTGCTGGCCGGGACCTCTGGGCGCAGAACCCGACCCAGACGGTACTGACAGGCAACCACTTCGATCTGCAGATCGGTGAAGCGCCGTTCAACTTCACCGGCAACAAACGAATCGGCACGGTTGTGAACGGACAGATTCCCGGGCCGCTGCTGCGCTGGCGCGAGGGCGAGACGGTGACGTTGCGCGTATCGAATCGGCTCGCCGCGCGCAGTTCCATTCATTGGCACGGCATGATTCTGCCGGCGGATATGGATGGAGTGCCGGGTCTGAGCTTCGCCGGCATCCCAAGCGGCGGCGACTATCTCTACCGCTTCAAGGTGAATCAGCACGGCACCTATTGGTATCACGCGCACTCGCGATTTCAGGAACAGACCGGGCTCTACGGCCCCATCGTGATCGAGCGGCGAGGCGGCGAGCGCTTCCCAACCGAGCGCGATTATGTGGTGATGCTGTCCGACTGGACCGACCTCGATCCGGAGCGAATTTTCTCGGTGCTCAAGAAGCACAGCGACTATTACAACTTCGGTCGGCGCACGGCCCGCGATCTGCTGGCGGATGTGCGCAAGAAGGGGTGGAGCCAGACACTCGCAGATCGACGCATGTGGGGCGAGATGCGTATGAACCCGACCGACATCCTCGACGTGTCGGGCTATGCGTATACCTACCTGATGAATGGGATAACCCCGACAGGCAACTGGACCGGCGTCTTCTCACACGGCGAGAAAGTCCGATTGCGCTTCATCAACGGCTCCTCGATGTCGTTCTTCGACGTGCGAATTCCGGGATTGAAGCTCACTGTGGTCGCCACCGACGGTGTGGATGTCGAGCCGGTCTCGGTGGATGAGTTTCGTATCGGCGCGGCGGAAACCTACGATGTCATCGTCGAGCCGAAGGACGATCGCGCCTACACGATCTTTGCGCAAGCGACGGATCGGTCCGGTTACGCGCGCGGTACGTTGACGCCAAGCCCTGGCCTGGCAGCGGAGATTCCGCCGCTCGACCCCCGACCGCTGCTGACGATGGGGGATATGGGACATGGCGACCATGGATCATCGGATGCGGCGCCCATGGATCACAGTCGGATGGACCATGGCCAGATGAATCATGCGCCGGCGGCTTCAGCGAAGGTCGAACATCCCTCGACTGAACGAACGCCGCTGATCGACATGCAGGTCGACCAGCCGAACATCGGACTCGACGATCCAGGCCCCGGCCTGAGAAACAACGGTCGCCGCGTGCTGACCTACGCCGACCTGCACACCGTCGGCGGCCCGATCGACCGCCGAGCGCCCGGTCGCGACATCCAGCTGCATTTGACCGGTCACATGGAGCGGTTCGTCTGGTCGTTCAACGGGCAGAAATTCTCCGAAGCCGAACCGCTGAAGTTCCGCTACGGCGAGCGCTTGCGAATCACGCTGGTGAACGACTCCATGATGACGCATCCCATTCATCTGCACGGCATGTGGAGTGAGCTCGAGGACGCCTCCGGCAACTTCCAGGTCCGCAAACATACGGTGAATGTGCAGCCTGCGCAGAAGTTGAGTTATGCCGTCACTGCGGACGCAATGGGTCGTTGGGCTTACCACTGCCACCTGCTGTATCACATGGAGGCGGGCATGTTCCGGGAGGTGCATGTCGAATCGGGCGAGGGCGTGGCGCAACAGGGCGCTAATGGAGCTCACTCATGAGCGTGCTCGGAAAGCTACCCGTTGCATTGGCGATGTTCGCTGGCGCCGTCACCAGCCTGGGCGCGCAAGAGCAACATGATCATCACGCGCATCATCATGCACAGCATCCCGATGAGCGCACGGAAAGCGAGCGAGCTCACGTTCCGCCCGACCCGCCCCAACACCCGATGGGCGACATGTCGGCAAAGGAAATGGTGGAGATGATGGACATGGACGACGCCGCTTTGTTCGGCATGGTGGCGTTCGATCAGTTCGAGTGGCGTGACACCGAGGGCGGCGATGCGCTCTTCTGGGATGGTCGGGCCTGGCTCGGTAACGATTACGACAAGGCGTGGCTCAAGAGCGAAGGCGAGCGCTTCGATGGCGACTACCAAGGTTCTGCCGAACTGCTTTGGGATCGCGTGTTCTCACGTTGGTGGAGTCTGCAAGCCGGCGTTGCGCACGATTTTGGCGAGGGGCCATCGCGAACCTGGGCGGCGTTTGGCGTGCAAGGACTTGCTCCGTATTGGTTCGAGATCGAAGCGCTGGCGTATCTGGGCGAGCAGGGCCGGAGCGCAGCCCGCTTCTCTGCCGAATACGAAATGTTTCTTACGCAGCGCTGGATACTCCAGCCCAAGCTCGAGGTCGAGCTCTACGGCAAGGACGATCCGGGCAACGGCATCGGCTCAGGCTTCAGCGATGGACAGCTGGGACTGCGCCTGCGGTATGAGATCCGTCGTGAGTTCGCACCGTATCTCGGTGTGGTGTGGTCACGGAAGTTTGGAGAGACCGCCGAGCTCGTGCGCGAGCAGGGCGATGATGCGGCGGAGCTGCAGTTCGTCGCCGGCTTGCGAGCCTGGTTCTGATGAAACGATCCAGCCTTTCAGCTGAGGGCCACGCAGTAGCGCTCCTCCGGGATCGCGATCGACTCGGTGAAGGTCCGCATGGTTTGCTCGATGGTGTACGAGCTGAGTACCTTGGCACGCGCCGCTGAGCCGAGTCGCGCGCGTAGGGCAGCATCGTCGGCCAGCGTGCGAAGCGCGTCGACCGCGGCATCCAAGTCGAGATTCGGGTAGACGAGCCCCGTGACCTGGTGCTGAACGGCCGTCGAGACCGATGGCAGGCTCGGCACGACCGGTGGCAGGCCGGCGCACATATATTCGAGAATGGCGAGCGACATCGCCTCGCCGCGGCTCGGATGCAGGGCGGCGTCGCAACCGGCCATGATTCTCCGCACGTCGTTGCGCTTGCCCAGGAAGTGCATACGGTCGCTCACATCGAGCTGGCGCGCCAGCTCGCGGAACTCCTCGATATTCGGGCCATCGCCCACATGGACGAAACGCACGTGGGGCGGCAACCTGGCCAGGCAGCGCACGGCGAGGTCGATGCCTTTGTATCTGGTGGCGCGACCGACGATCAGAAACACCTTTGCATCGGCGGGCAGCCCCAACTCACCGCGCACCACCGGCCGCAGGGACGCATCGATGGTGAACGGCTGAATTCCGTTGCTCACGGTGAAACAGCGGCGGGGATCCATCCGCCAGGTGTCGATGTGTCTACGAGTGACATGTTCGGCGACGGCCAGGCACTGCGTAGGCGAGATCACGCCCAAGGCGTTCAACGAGGTTTTGACAGCTGACCGCCAGCCGCGCGCCGGCGGCGGATCTCCGGGCACGTGATCATGGACGACGATGTCCTTCACGCCTGCCATCCGCCACAGCGCATACAGTGGATTGATGCCCGTCCAGTCGGTCAGATAGACATGCTCGATGCCGTGCTGTCTCATGAACGCGGCAGACCCCCTGGCGCGCATGTCCTGCCAATGGATAGTGATATCGGCATCGGCGATCACGGCAGGGACCGTACCACGCCGAGGATAGGCGAGGTGACAGCGACCCGGATACTTCCTTGCCAGAGCCACCCAGAACTGTTGAATAAAATTCCAGGCGTAGCCAACGTCCGGCTCGTAGTTGGCCACCATCAACACATCACCCATGCACTCATCCTCGGAACAGCCGTGTCGTTCCGCATGGATATAGCGGGATCCGCAGCCGATTATAAGCGTCCTTCCGACCGATTTCGGGCCCGAGGCGCCGGGCGCCTCGGCGGTTTACTTCTTGGCTGCGTGCCGCCGTTCCAGTTCTGCGACGATGTGCCCGAGCGAGAGCTGGCGACTCTTCAACAGCAAGGTCAGATGGAACAGCAGGTCGGCGGCTTCGCCGATGAGCTTGTCATCGCTCTGGGTCACCGCCGCGAGCGCGACTTCGACGCCTTCCTCGCCTACCTTCTGGGCCATGCGAGTCGGGCCATCGGCCCACAGGCGCGCGGTATAGCTGCCCTCAGGTCGTTCGCTGACACGTTTCTCGATCACCGACTCGAGTCGCGAGAGGAAGGCGAGGCGGGTGGCCGTCGTGCCGATCTCATCGCCGAAGCAGCTATCCGTGCCGTTGTGACAGGTCGGTCCGTCCGGCTGGGCGGTGATGAGCAACGTATCGTTGTCGCAATCGATCGCGGCATCGACCAGGTTCAGGAAGTGTCCGGAGGTTTCGCCCTTGGTCCACAGCCGCTGTTTGCTTCTGCTGTAGAACGTGACTCGCTTCTCGCCGAGTGTCTTACGCAGGGCGGCGCGATCCATGTAGCCGAGCATGAGCACCTTGCCGCTGCTCGCGTCTTGCACGACGGCGGGCAGCAGACCGTCGCCTTTGCTCCAGTCGAACGACTCGATCTGCTCGAGTTTCATGGCCGAACCTCGATTGCGCTCTCGCGCAAGTAGTTCTTCAGATCGGGAATCGGCAAGGCGCCGGTGTGGAACACGCTTGCCGCCAGCGCACCGTCGACGCGTGCCTCGGTGAACACAGCGGAGAAGTGTTCCTTCGCGCCCGCGCCGCCCGATGCAATGAGCGGCACTCGACACAACGCTCTGACGGCGCTGAGCTGAGCGATGTCATAACCTTTGCGTACGCCGTCGCTGGCCATGCAGTTGAGCACGATCTCGCCTGCGCCACGATCCTGCACCTCTCGCACCCAGTCCAATGTCTTGCGTGCGGTGTTACGCGTACGTTCGGGATCGCCGGTGAACTGATACACCTGATACACGCCATCGACGGTCTGGCTATCGATGCCGACGACGACACATTGCGCGCCGAAACGAGCACTGAGCCGGCTGATCAATTCCGGGTCGGCGAGAGCAGGCGAATTGATCGATACCTTCTCCGCGCCTTCACCCAGCACTTCTTCAGCATCGGCAACGCTGCGAATGCCGCCAGCCACGCAGAAAGGAATATCCAGGATGCGTGCAATCCGGCGGATCCAGCTGCGATCCACCGTGCGTCCGTCCGGGCTCGCAGTGATGTCGTAGAACACCAGCTCATCGGCGCCTTCATCACGATAGCGCTGGGCGAGCTCCAGGATGTCGCCCACGACCACGTGATCGCGGAAGCGCACGCCTTTGACGACCTGTCCGTCTCTTACATCGAGACAGGGGATGATGCGTTTGGCAAGAATGGCCGCAACTCCTCAGGTGAAATCTTGTTCTCAAGCAGCGCTTTGCCGCTGATCACGGCAGCGACGCCGCATTCGCGCAGGGCGATCAGATCGCGCGCGGTGGCAACACCGCCGGAGGCCTGCCACTGCAACTCGGGAAATCGCCGTACGGCGTCTGCATACAGCTCGAAATTCGGGCCCGTGAGCGCGCCGTCCCGGGCAACGTCGGTGCACAGAACGTGCGCGATGCCGGATCGGACGAAACGTTCGACCAGGCTCCACAGATTGACGCTGCTGGTCTGCTGCCAGCCATGGGTTGTGAGCATGGGCATCCCCGACTCGTCCAGGCGCACGTCCAATGCCAGCACGATGCGGGAGGGGTCGATTTCGGCGAGCCATGAAATCACCACGTCGGGTGAATTGATGGCGACGCTGCCGATGACGGCGCGTTCCACGCCCGCATCCAATAGCGCCTTCACGCGCTCGAGCGAGCGCAGGCCGCCGCCGACTTGCAGATCGACGGTACGTTCGCTGGCGAACTTCACGATGACATCGCGATTCGCCTGCGTGCCGTCTTTGGCGCCGTCGAGGTCGACGACGTGAATGCGTCGTGCTCCGAAGGCGCGATAACGGGCCAGTATTTCGGCCGGATCGTTCGAATACACCGTCTCGGCGGCAAAGTCGCCCTTGAACAGGCGGACACAACGGCCGTCCTTGAGGTCGATGGCGGGAATCAGCTCCATGGTGCTTATTGAGTCTGTTGCAATTGCAGGAAGTTACGCAGCAGCAGCGAGCCGATGCGTGCCGAACGTTCCGGATGGAACTGGGCGCCGAACACGTTGCCGCTTTGGACCAGGGCGGAGAACTGCTCGCCGTAGCTCGCGCTTGCGATCGTCAGCGGGCTGACCGGCGCCGAATAGCTGTGCACGAAATAAACATGATCGCCGGGCTCGATATCGGTGAGCAGCGGCGAGCCCGGCTCGAACTCCAGCTGATTCCAACCCATGTGCGGGACCGGCAGATCGTCACGATCGGCGAAGCGGCGCACCCGTCCCGGCAACAGGCCGAGGCACGGCACTTCACCTTCTTCGGAGGACTCGAAGAGCAGCTGCATGCCGACGCAGATGCCGAGCATGGGCTGGCGCAGCTTGCGAATGGTGTCGACCAGGCCGGGGATCTTTTGCAGCCGACCCATGCAATCGGCCGCGGCGCCGACGCCCGGCAGAATCACGTGCGAAGCGGCTCGGACCTTGTCCGGATCGGTCGTGAGTTCCGAGGCGACGCCGAGTCGATCGATGGCGTATCGGAGTGAGGCGATGTTGGCACCGCCGCTGTCGATGATCACGAGCTGCATTACAACGTGCCCTTGGTGCTCGGCAACTCCGTATCCGTGATACGAATCGCCTGACGCAGTGTGCGACCGACGCCTTTGAAACAGGCTTCGATCATGTGATGAGTGTTCTCGCCCTGAACCTTCAGATTGAGCGACGCGCCGAGCGTCTCCGCCAGCGAGCGGAAGAAATGCGGCACGAGCTCGGTGGGCAGCTGGCCGACGGTGTCGCGGCCGAACTGACCTTCGAAAACGAAGTAGGGTCGGCCCGACAGATCGATCGCGACCTGGGCGAGCGCCTCATCCATGGGCAAGAGGAAGCCGTAGCGATGGATGCCACGCTTGTCGCCGAGCGCCTGCTTCAGCGCCTGGCCGAGGGCGAGCGCGCAATCCTCGACGGTGTGATGCTCATCGATGTGCAGGTCGCCTTTACAGGTCAGTTGCATCGAGAAGCCGCCGTGCTTGGCGATCTGCTCGAGCATGTGATCGAAGAAGCCGAGCCCCGTCTCGATGTGAATGGGCGACTCACGATCCAGGTTCACCTCGACCTTGATGTCGGTTTCCTTCGTCTTGCGTACGACGGTGGCAACCCGTGCCCGCGAGGTGAGGCGCGCGACGATTTCGGGCCAGGTATCGCCCGGGGTTTCCTCGGTGCGCACGCGGATGCCTTGAATGCCCAGGTTCTGCGCCAGCTGCAGATCGGTTTCGCGATCGCCGATCACATAGCTGTGCTCGGGATCGATGGGATTTCGCTTCAGATAATCATCGAGCAGGCCCGTCTTCGGCTTGCGGCAGTGGCAGTCGTCCGCAGGCTTGTGCGGGCAGATGAATTCTTCGGCGAACACGATGCCTTGCGACTTCAACAGCTCGCGCAGGAATTCGTGCGGCTCGCGAAAGGTGGGCTCGGGAAAACTCTCGGTGCCCAGGCCGTCTTGATTGCTCACCATCACCAGCGTGTAGCCGGCATCGCGCAGCCGTTGCAATCCAGCGATCACATCGGGCACCAGCCGGAGCTTCTGCAAGCTGTCGATCTGCTTGTCCGCCGGCTCGGTGATGATCGTGCCATCACGATCGATGAACAGGACGCGCTGGCCGCTCATGGTTGGTCTCCCGAAGCCCCGGCGATGCCACGAATCAAACGGTCGTTCTGTTCGGGCGTGCCGATGGAAATGCGCACGCTGCTGCCGAGGCCGGGCTGCGAGCGCGGATCGCGAATGATCAATCCCGCAGCTGAGGCGGCACGTAGAACGGCTTCGGCATCGTTGCAGTCGACCAGGATGAAGTTCGAATCGCTGGGCCACACCGCACGGATCAATGGCTGCGAAGTAAGCGCCTCGGTGACACGCGCTCGCTCGCTCAGGATCAACTCGATCCGTTTCTTCGATTCGGCGACGTGCTCCTCGTTCGTCAGATGCAGCACGGAGTCGATGGTGTGGGTGGGCAGCGCGTACGGCGTGATCACGCGCGCAAGCAGGCTGATGATGTCCTCATGCGCGATCAAGGCTCCACAGCGTGCCCCGGCCAATGCGTAGGCCTTCGACAACGTACGCAGGATCACGAGATTCGGAAAGCGCGCCAGGTCCTGCACCATGCTCGGCGCGTTGGCGAATTCGATATAGGCCTCATCGACGACCACCAGCGACTTGTCGCTCAGCTGCGCGCACAGCACCTCGATGGAGGCGCGATCGAGCAGATTGCCGGTGGGATTGTTGGGCGTGCAGATGAAGACGAGCTTGACGTTCTCGCGCCAGGCCGCAAGCACGGCTTGCACGTCCAGTTCGAAGCCGCGTTCCTTGATGAGCGGCACTTCGATGACACCGGCGCCCTGAATGCGCGCCGAGACCTTGTACATGCCGAAGGTCGGAGGACAGATCAGGACGCTGTCCTGGCCTGCACGACAGAAAGCGCGCACCAGCAGATCGATGCCTTCATCGCTGCCGCGTCCGGCGATCACATTCTTGGGCGATGTCCCGTAGAGCCTGGCGAGATGCTCGATCAGTTCATCGGGTTGCGGCTCGGGATAACGGTTGAGGCCGGCGCTGGACGCATCGCCTTGTGCCCGCCACGGCATTTCGTTGGCGTGCATACGCTCGAGCGTCGGCTCCCACGCTGCGTGTTGATACGGCTGCAACGACAGGATGTCGGGCCGGGCGAGATTCAGTATCGGGTTCATGAGGGATTCGCGAGTTGGCGCAAGCGCACTTGCACTGCGTTGGCGTGCGCGTCGAGGCCTTCGAGGCCGGCGATGGTGACCGCGGTCGGGCCGAGATCGCGCAGTCCGTCGGCGCTCAGTTCCTGCACCGTCATGCGCTTCTGGAAATCGACCAGCGACAGGCCGCTGTAGGCGCGGGCAAAACCGTAGGTCGGCAACACGTGGTTGGTGCCGCTGCAGTAATCGCCCATGGTTTCGGGCGTATACGCGCCAAGGAACACGGAGCCTGCGTTACGGATGTTCGGCAGCCAGTCGCGGGCCTTCGCCACTTGCACGATCAAATGCTCAGGCGCATAGGCATTGCTCAGCTCGAACGCAGCTTGCAACGAGTCGACGATGAACAGGCGTGCGTGGTTGATGGATTCACGCAGCGTGCTTTCGCGACCCAGGCGTCGCATCTGCACCTCCAATTGCTCGATGGTCGCTTCAGCGAGCGCGCGCGAGGTGGTCACGAGAATGGCCTGAGCATCGGCGCTGTGCTCGGCCTGCGCCAGCAGGTCCGCCGCCACGAACTCGGCGCTCGCATTCTCATCTGCAATGACCAGCACTTCCGAAGGGCCGGCCGGCAGATCGAGTGCTGCGCCTTCGGGATCGTTGGCCGCAATGATCTTTGCTGCCGTCACCCAGGCATTGCCGGGACCGAAGACCTTGTCGACCTTCGGAATCGTCGCCGTTCCATACGCCATCGCCGCGACTGCCTGTGCGCCGCCGACCTTGAACACGCGTTCGATACCACACAACTTCGCGACGACCAGCACTGCGGGATCCGCGGTGCCGTCCTTGCGAGGCGGCGTACAGATGATGCGTGTCTGACAGCCCGCGATGTTTGCCGGCACGGCGAGCATGATCGCGGCCGAGGGCAGGGGAGCGACACCCGCAGGAACATACAAACCGACGGCATCGATCGCACGGAAGTGACGTTCGCAGATCACGCCCGGCGATGTTTCGATCCGCAGCGAATTGCCGAGTTGAGCTTCGTGGAAGCGACGCACGTTGCCGATGGCGCGTTCGAGTGCGGCTCGCTGTTCGGCGTTGAGCGCTTTCTCGGCGGCAGCGAATTCCGCGGCATCGGCTTCGAGAGACGTGAGCTTGACGCCGTCGAATCGTTCGGTGAATTCGAACAGCGCCTGATCGCCGCGGGTGCGGACGTCATCGATGATTTCGCGAACGCGTCGATGCAAGCCGTCGGCATCCGCCTGAGCCGGACGCCGCAAGGCAGCCCGCCGTTCATCCGCGGAAAGACTCGACCACTCCAACAACGACAAGCTCACGTTCGACCTCTTCAAATGGAATCGCAGGCCTCAGGCCAGCATCTTTTCAACGGGCAACACCAGGATCGCACTCGCGCCGGCACCCTTCAGGCTCTCGAGCGTCTCCCAGAACACGTTCTCGCGACATACCGCATGCACAGCGACTTTGTCGCCATTGCCGTCGAGCGGCACGATGGTCGGCGACTCGCTGCCGGGCAGGAGCTTGCGGATGTCGGCGAGCTTCGAGCGCGGTGCGTGCAGCATGATGTATTTGCTTTCCTTCACCTGCTGCACGCCGTCGATGCGCATCGTCAGGCGGTGGATCCACTCCTGTTTCTCAGGCGACACAGGCACCGGCGTCGTGATGATGGCGGCCTGGCTTTCCAGGATGGTTTCGGCTTCCCACAAGTGGTTGGCGAGCAGCGTCGAGCCGGTCGATACCAGATCGCAGATGAAATCGGCGCGGCCCAGGCGAGGCGCAATTTCCACGGCGCCGGATAAAGTGACGATCTCGGCCTGCACGTCGTTCTGACGCAGATAGCGGCCGAGAATGTTCGGATAAGTCGTGGCGATGCGCTTGCCGTGCAGCGAGCGCACGTCCTTGTATTCGACGCCATCGGGCACGGCGATCGACAGCCGGCACTTGCCGTAGTCGAGCGTCATGAGTTGTTCGAACAACGGCTGCACGCCTTTGGCCTGGAAGGCGAGGCGCTTCTCTTCGATCACGTTCAGACCGACGATTCCCAGATCGCAAACATCCTGTTGCACCAGATCGGGGATGTCATCGTCCCGCACGAACAGCAGATCGAGCGGCATGTTCTCGCCGTAGCACATCAGCTGATCTTTGCCGCGGCTGTATTTCAGGCCGCAGCGGACCATCAGATCCAGCGAGTTCTCGGTGAGGCGCCCGGACTTCTGCAGGGCTACTTTGAGACGAGTTGCTTTGTCCATCATGGTCGGACGCGCCCTGAGTCGGGTGAACGGGGATCGGTGGAATCTTTCATGCGTTCGGCAGCCAAGGTGTATCCGCCATTGCCGTTGAGCAGGTAGCGCGCGACGCGACCGATAGTGGTCACGCTGACGCCGGTCTGCTTGTGAATCTCCCGGTACGGCACGCCTTGCTGGAGCAGGGCCACGACCGACCAGCGGTCGGCGAGCGCCTGCAACTCCGCGGGCGTGCACAGATCGCGAAAGAACGCGCGGCATTCTTCAATGCTGCGCAAGGTCAGGATGGCGCCGAACAGCGCCCGTTCCGCCAGCGCCTCCTGGCGCGGCGTCAATGCCCGATGCTCTTTCATGGTGTCCCGGATCTAACGGCGGGGCGGCAGAGGAGTGACGTACTAGTGTATTAGCACGTTAATACATTGGTGCGGTTGGGGCAAGGCCGGAATTAGGCTCGGGTGCTAAGGCGAAGAAATGCCGACGATTTTTTCGTGACCGGAAGCGGCCATCCCTGCAGGTTTTCTTGACCGGATCCGCCCGCTGACCCTAGACTGCGCGCTACTCATCGAGACCGGCTGAGGGTCAGGCCCTTTGAAGCCGGGGCAACCGCCGAGACTAACCATCTCGTAAAGGTGCCAACTCCTGCGGGAAGCTCCATTGGAGCCCCGACAGATGAGTTGCTGTTGCAGCTGCCAGGCATTGACGTCTGGCGGTCGGGCACGGCGACCCGCCTCTACGGACCTCCGTGGGGTTTCTGCGATGAGCGAAACCTGTTCAGCCCAAGGCCATCCCGGCCCTGGTGCTGGAATCGATACGGAGTGTTCGATTCATGAATGCTGTGCCGGAGCCCCCGTCCGTGGCTGTCCACGAGGGCGTGCTGGAGCTTCAAGAGCCGTTGCCGCTGCATTTCGGCGGCGAGCTGCGGGACGTCCGGGTCGCCTGGCGATTGGTCGGCGATCCCGAAGCGCCCGTCATTGCCGCACTCGGAGGAATCTCCGCAGGGCGAGCCGTCGTCGACACCGGCAAGGACAAAGGCTGGTGGAGCGACATCATTGGACCGGGGCGCGCACTCGACAGCAGCTCGTACCGGATCCTCGGCATCGACTTCCTCGGCGGCAGTGGCGAGAGCACCGGTCCGCGTGCCGGCCAGAATGATTTCCCATCGATTGCCTCGCAAGACCAGGCCGAGCTGCTGCGTCGGGTCGCCGAGCATCTGAAGCTCGGGCGCCTGGAAGCGATCGTCGGCGCCTCCTATGGCGGCATGGTGGCGCTCGCGTTTGCCGAACGTTGGCCGGATAGAGTCGATCGCATCATCGTCATCAGCGCCGCGCATCGGCCCCATCCCATGGCGACGGCATGGCGCAGCGTGCAACGTTCATTCGTTCGTTTTGCCGCTCAGAACGGGCAGGGGCCTGAAGGCTTGCGGCTGGCGCGCGCCCTTGCGATGGCGACGTATCGCAGCCCCGCCGAGTTCGAGCAGCGCTTCTGCGGCCCGGCGAATCGCGTGGATGGCCGTTTCCAATTTCCCGTCGAGTCTTACCTGCTCTCGCGAGGCGATGCGTACGCTGCGGCGTATATCCCCGAAGCGTTCGTGTGTCTGTCGGAGTCCATCGATCTGCACCAGGTCGATCCAGCGCAGATTCGCGTGCCCACCTGGCTCGTGGCAGTGCTCGAGGATCAGCTCGTGCCGGTATCGGACATGCGAACGCTCGGACAGTCAGTGAGCGGCCCCGTGCAGCTCATCGAGCTCTCTTCGTTGTATGGCCACGATGCGTTCCTGAAAGAGACCCAAGCCCTGCGCGAAGTATTCACTCGCGCGTTGTCGACCACCGGAGATGTGAAATGAGCTGGCGACCTTCGCCCGCAACGCGCGCAGTCCGCGCTTCGCTCGATTCGGATCCTCAGCATGGCGCGGTGGTGCCGCCCCTGCATCTCACATCGACGTTCTCGTTCAAATGTTTTGGCGAGCGGCGCACTTACGACTATTCGCGATCGGGCAATCCGACCCGCGACGCGCTGGGCGAGGCTATTGCCTCGCTCGAAGGTGGCGCCGGTTCCGTCATCACAGCCTCCGGCATGGCGGCGGTTCATCTTGCGTGTCAGATGCTCTCGCACGATGACCTGCTGATCGCTCCCCACGATTGTTATGGCGGCACGCACCGCCTGTTCAGCAATCTGGCTCGTCGTGGGCAGCTGCGTGTCGAGTTCGTGGATCAAACGGACGAGGCGGCATTGGCCGCCGCGCTCGCTCGCAGGCCCAAGCTGGTCTGGGTGGAATCGCCCAGCAATCCTTTGCTGCGTATTGTCGATATTCGCAAGATCGCCGACCAGGCACATGCGATCGGCGCGTGGCTGCTGGTCGATAACACGTTTCTCTCGCCGGTGTGGCAGCAGCCGCTCTCGTTGGGCGCGGATTTCGTGTTGCATTCGACGACCAAATATCTGAACGGGCATAGCGACGTGGTCGGCGGCGCCATCGTGTCCTCGACGCCCGAACTGCACGAGCGAATGGTGTGGTGGGCGAACTGTATCGGCGTCACCGGCGCGCCGTTCGACAGCTTCATGACCTTGCGAGGCATCCGCACCTTGCATGCTCGCTTGAGAGTTCACGGCGAGAACGCGCTCGCGATTGCGAATGTTCTGAACGATCACCCCGCGGTGAAAAAAGTGTATTACCCCGGACTGCCATCGCATCCTCAGCACGAGCTGGCGAAGGGTCAGCAGTCGGGTTTTGGCGCGATGGTGAGCTTCGAACTGCGCGGCGGAACTGCGAATGTGTGTGCCTTTCTCGAAGGGCTGCAGACGTTCTCGCTCGCCGAATCGCTCGGCGGTGTCGAAAGCCTCGTCGCGCATCCCTCGTCGATGACTCACGCCGCCATGGACGCCGACGCTCAGCGTGCAGCGGGCATCGGTGAGACGCTGCTGCGACTGTCGGTGGGCATCGAAGCCGGCGAGGATCTGATTCAGGATCTGCGAGCCGGCTTGGATCGCGCCGTCGCCGTTAAATAGACCTACATCTGCGGCACAACCTCGGTACTCTTGGCCCTCTCGCCAGACAGGGCCAATTTTGCATGAGAACCAGAGTCACCGAGCTGCTCGGCACGCGCTATCCCATCATTCAAGGCGGCATGCAGTGGGTCGGGACAGCGGAACTGGCATCGGCCGTCTCCAATGCGGGCGCACTCGGCATTCTGACCGCGCTCACGCAGCCGACACCCGATGACCTGCGTAACGAAATCGAACGCTGCCGATCGATGACCGATCAGCCGTTCGGCGTGAATCTCACGATTCTGCCGGCGATCACACCGCCGCCTTACGCGGAATATTTGCAGGCGATCATGGAGAGCGGTGTGAAGATCGTCGAGACCGCCGGCAACAATCCAAAGGATTTCATCGGCAAGCTGAAGGAGCATGGCATCAAGGTCGTGCACAAATGCACGTCGGTGCGTCATGCGTTGTCCGCGGAGCGGGCCGGTGTCGACGCCGTCAGCATCGATGGCTTCGAATGCGCCGGCCACCCCGGCGAAGATGACATTCCCAATTTGATCCTGATTCCCGCCGCCGTGCGTGCGCTGAAGATCCCAGTGATTGCATCCGGTGGTATAGGCGATGGTCGCGGCATGGCAGCGGCCTTCGCGCTCGGCGCTCACGGAATCAATATGGGTACGCGCTTCATGGTGACCAAAGAGGCGCCGATTCACGACAACATCAAACAAGCGTTGGCCACGGCCGGCGAACGCGATACGAATCTTATCTTTCGCACCATGCACAACACGGCGCGCGTCTTCAAGAATGCGATCTCGAATGAAGTGGTCGCGATGGAGAAGAAGGGCGCAAAATTCGAAGAGGTGCGACCCTTGGTCGCGGGCGTCCGTGGCAAGCAGGCTCTCAGAGAAGGGAATGTCGACGGCGGCGTGATCAGCGCCGGCATGGTGATCGGACTGATCGACGATGTCCCCAGCTGCGCCGAGCTCGTTGAGCGGATCGTTGCGGAATGCCGCGAACATCTGCGCTCCGCCGCGGCTCTCGTGGGTGAATGAGCGAGTGATTCAGGCGACTGGACGAATTCAGGCGACCGCTGAACTACTCCAGGCAGGGGACCGCTCGCGAACAAGCTGTCCTGCATGACGGAACTGGAGTGGGTGGAGGTTGTGCAGAATTTGCACGCCGCCATTGGGAACGCAGGCGTCTCATGCGTTGCTCAAGGGCGGGGGCGATGAATGCTGGGAAAGGGCGAGGACCTACCGATTGCTGCACCTTATTAAAGGTGTGCTCATCGTTCGGTCGGGGGCAGTCCCGGCGGCGGGCGAAGCCGGGCCGGAAGCAGATCTGCGCAGGCTGCCGTGGTTCTCTCTAAAGTACTGTGGATAAAAACAGGCCGGCGCAAAGGCCGGCCTGGGATGTGGCAACTTAAGACTTACGTCGTGGTGGCATCGGTGTAAGCCGATACCGACCTTGGGGACTAACCCGACACGAGTCCCGTTTCCACCAAAGACACCTCGACCGTAGTGGCCGAGACATGGAGATTTGCCCGAAGGCGGAAGCGGCGGAAGAGATCGAATCCGTCGCTCGGGACAGATCATAACCGGTTCGCCCGGATTGTGGTCAAGATTATTCTGCGACCGGCGAAATTCTTTTCGATCCTCTAGAAATCAATAACTTAGGTCGTTATTTCCGTAGCTTGGCCAGCACCGCGTCGCCCGCCTGAGCGGTCGTGGCCGGCTGCGATCCGGCGGCAATATCGGCCGTCCGGACCCCCTCGGAAATGACCTCCCGGACCGCCGATTCGACGGCCGCTGCCTCCTCGGGCAGCTCGAGTGAATGCCGCAGCAACATCGCGACGCTGAGCAGGGTGCCGTAAGGATTTGCGATCCCTTTGCCAGCGATGTCCGGCGCCGAACCATGGATGGGTTCGTACAAACCCAGCTTGCCGGCACCCAAGGATGCAGAAGGCAACAGGCCGAGCGAGCCCGCAAGCATCGATGCTTCGTCGGTGAGGATGTCGCCGAACATATTTTCGGTGAGCACGACGTCGAAGTGAGCGGGCTTGCGGATCAACAGCATCGCTGCCGAGTCGACCAGCTGATGCTCGTACTTCACGTCCGGAAATTCTTCATTCAGCACTTTCTCGACCGTGCTTCGCCACAGACGCGATGTTTCCAACACGTTCGCCTTGTCGACCGACGTGATGAATTTGCGCCGGCCACGCGCGAGATTGCCGGCCACGCGAGTGACGCGAGTGATCTCTTCGACCGAGTAGGTGCACAGATCGCTCGCCGAACTCTCGGTGCGCGTCTTCTCGCCGAAGTAGATGCCACCGGTGAGCTCGCGCACGACCATGATGTCGGTGCCCTTCAATACCTCGGGCTTGAGCGGAGATGCATCGAGCAGTTCGCTGTGCAACGAGACGGGACGCAGGTTCGCGAACAAGCCGAGCGCTTTACGCAGCGCGAGCAAACCCTGTTCGGGCCGAATCTTCGCATTCGGATCGGACCATTTCGGACCGCCCACCGCGCCGAGCAGTACCGCATCAGCCGTGCCGCATGCAGAGGTCGTTTGCGCCGGCAGCGCGCTCTGCGTTGCGTCGATCGCGGCGCCCCCGATCAAGTGGTGGGCGAACTTGAAATCGTGTCCGTAACGGCCGGCAATCGCCTCCAGCACGCGCACGCCCTGTTGGGTGACCTCAGGACCGATGCCGTCGCCGCCGAGAACTACGATGCTTGCTTGCGTCATGGGTGTGATGTCGATGAAAGATCAGAAGGATCGGGCGGCTTCGTAACGCTCGATCGCCGGCGCTTGTTGCAGCAGGAAGCCGAGCTCATCCACGCCGTTCAGCAGGCACACGCGAGCGAACCCTTCGATGGGGAAGCTCACGCTCGCACCGGTGGGCAGCGTCAGCGTGGTCGTTTCCAGGTCGATCTTCACGTTCGCTCCAGGATTGTTCATCAACCACTGGTGCGTCTGCTCGTCGACGACGATGGGCAACAGGCCGTTCTTCAGCGAATTGTTCCGGAAGATGTCGGCGATCTCGGTGCTGATGACGGCGCGGAAGCCGTAATCGAGCAACGCCCAGGGGGCATGCTCGCGGGATGAGCCGCAGCCGAAGTTGCGGCCTGCGACCAGCACCGTGCAGCCAGCAACCTCGGGCTTGTTCAGGATGAAATCAGTCTTCACTGCGCCGTTCGCGTCGTAACGCCAGTCGGCGAACGCCTGCTTGCCCAGACCTTCGCGTGTGGTCGTGGTCAGGAAGCGCGCGGGAATGATCTGGTCGGTGTCGATGTTCGTCACCGGGATGACGACAGTGCGGGATTCGATCGTGCGAATGGGTTGCATGGTCGGCGCTCAGCGAGGGAGGTAGGCGCGAGGATCGGTGATCTTGCCGGCAATCGCCGCCGCAGCCGCGGTCGCGGGGCTTGCAAGCAACGTTCGCGCTCCTGCGCCTTGGCGGCCTTCGAAGTTGCGATTGCTGGTGCTCACCGCGTACTGGCCGCGACCCGCAGTGTCGCCGTTCATGCCGATGCACATCGAGCATCCCGACTCACGCCACTGCGCGCCAGCGTCGGTGAAGATCTTGTCCAGCCCCAATCGCTCGGCTTCACGCTTCACCTGCTGAGAGCCGGGGACGACGAGCATGCGTACACCGCTTGCGATCTTGCGGCCTTTCAGCACGCCTGCAGCGAGCTCGAGATCGGAGAGCCGTCCGTTCGTGCAGCTGCCGATGAACACCACCTGGATGGGTTTGCCAACCAACGGCTCGCCGCCGCTCAGGCCCATGTAGTTCAGCGCCTTCGCGTGCACGGGGTCGTTGGCGATCTCAGGCACGCTGCCACTGACGGGCACGACCATGCCGGGATGCGTGCCGTAACTGATCATGGGCTCGAGCTTGCTCGCATCGATGGTGACGACGCGGTCGAACTTTGCGCCTGGATCGGTTTTCAACTCGCGCCAGCGCGCGACAGCTTCGTCCCATGCCGGGCCTTGCGGTACGAAGCGACGGCCTTTGAGGTAGGCGAACGTCGTTTCATCCGGCGCGATCATGCCGGCGCGTGCGCCAGCTTCGATCGACATGTTGCACACGGTCATGCGCTCTTCCATCGACAGAGCTTCGATGGCCGAGCCGCGGTATTCGATGACGTAGCCGGTGCCGCCGGACACGCCGATTTCACCGATGATGGCGAGGATCAGATCTTTAGCAGTCACGCCGGGACGCAGCTTGCCGGTGACTTCGATGGCGAGCGTCTTCGGGCGGCGCTGTAACAAACATTGCGTCGCGAGCACATGGCCCACTTCCGTGGTGCCGATGCCGAAGGCCAGGGCGCCGAACGCGCCGTGGGTCGCGGTATGACTGTCGCCGCACACGATGGTCTTGCCGGGCTGGGTTGCACCCAACTCCGGACCGATGACGTGCACGATGCCGCGAGTGTCGCTGCCCAATCCGTGCAGCTCGACGCCGAACTCACGGCAGTTCTTCTCGAATTCCTTCACCTGCCGGGCGGCCGACTCCACCTTGATCGGCACCCGACCGAACACTTCATCCGGATCGGTAGGCGTGGAGTGATCCATGGTCGCCAGCACGCGCTCGGGCCGACGCACTTTCAGGTTTTGAGCACGCAGCACCGAGAACGCCTGCGGCGAAGTGACTTCGTGGACCAGGTGCAGGTCGATGTACAGCACCGCCGGCGTGTCGGCGGACTCGGGGACGACCTGGTGCTGTTCCCAGACTTTTTCGAACAGGGTCTTGGCGGACATGAGCTGGACCACTGACACAATGGTGAAGCTGCAAGGATGCCAGGGCAGGTGGGGAGCGGGGATGACGATTGCCGAAGGGGGCATCGTCGACCGAGATGGAGCGCCGCCATGGCGCCGGCGCGCTTTGGAATCCACATGCGAAAACGGCGCCCTAAAGGCGCCGTTTTCAGTCACGAAGGTAGGAGAATTACGCCTTCTCTTCCTGCAGCCAAGGCATGCGATCGCGCAGCTTGGCGCCGACCTTCTCGATTTTGTGGGTGAAGTCGGCCTTCATGAGCTTGTTGTACTTCTTGCGGCCGCTCTTGTTCTCGGCGATCCATTGACGGGCGAACTTGCCGTCCTGGATTTCCTTCAGGATCTTCTTCATTTCCTTCTTGGTGGTCTTGTTGACCACGCGCGGGCCGCGAGTCAGATCGCCGTATTTGGCGGTCTCGGAGATGAACTGATGCATCTTGGTCAGACCGCCTTCGTGCAGCAGGTCGACGATCAGCTTCAGCTCGTGCAGGCACTCGTAGTAGGCGACTTCAGGCTGATAGCCGGCTTCCACCAGCGTCTCGAAGCCTTTCACGACCAGTTCGGTCGCGCCGCCGCACAGCACCGCCTGCTCGCCGAACAGATCGGTCTCGGTCTCTTCGGCGAAAGTCGTGGTCAACACGCCGCCGCGAGTGCCGCCGATACCGTCGGCGTAGGCGAGGGCGATGGCCTTCGCCTGCTTGTTCACGTCCTGATACACGGCCAGCAGCGAAGGCACGCCGCGACCCTGCTGATACTGACGACGCACCAGCCCGCCCGGGCCCTTCGGCGCGATCAGCACCACGTTCAGATCCTTACGCGGCTTGATCTGTTTGAAATGGATGTTGAAACCGTGGGCGAACAGGATGGTGGCGCCCTGTTTGATGTTGCCGATCACGTCCTTGTACAGATCCTTCTGGGTCAGATCGGGCGTGAGGAAGGCGATCAGGTCGGCGTTCTTCACGGCCTCGGTCGGCTCGGCGACTTGCAGGCCATCTTTCTTCGCCTTGGCGAAGCTTTCCCCGGACTTGCGCACGCCGACCACGACATCATAACCGCTGTCCTTCAGGTTGAGCGCATGCGCACGACCCTGGCTGCCATAGCCGAGGATGGCGATGCGGGCCTTGGCCAGCACCTTCTTGTTGACGTCCTTCTGCGAGTAGATCTGCGGCATTTTTTCCTGTCTCCGAATAAAACAAGCTAACTTGCGTGTGTGTGTTGAAAGAAATCTATATCTCGAAAACGAGCGAACCCCGCCTCGGGCTGGCCGGTGCGGGGTTCGTGTGACTAATCTCTATCCTGTGGTGATCAGACGCCGGTCCCGCACTCGACCCGCCGCAGCAGGCCGAGGACGACTACACGCTCTACTACAATGATCGAGGCGATCATTGCGAGGCCGACGATCTCGGCGGAAGCGTGCGTGACGGCGGGCATGGCCTAACTTGTTACGAGTGAAAAAGGGTGCGTGCGTCTGAATTGATGTAATAAAGCCTGCAAATGGCACCATACGGCTGCGTAACTTGTCAAGCTGCGCTACTCTGTGAGCGCTGCGTCACGTTGTGACCAGCACATGAACACCGCACCTACAGCCAGCGAACGGCGCCCCCCCGTGACTACCATTTCCATTCCTTTGCACCTGCTCCATGAAGACGAGTTCGAACAGTGGCGCACAGCTCAGGAAGAGCCGGTGCGCAACTGGGCCGCAACTCATGCCTTCAAGGCCGAACGAAACAAAATACTGTTGCTGCCGGGCCCGCAGGGCCGGCCGGTGGCCGCGATCGTCGGCGTCGGCAGGCGTGATCCTCGCGAACAACTCGGCTTCTGGCTGGGTGCGGGCTTGTCCGACCGCCTGCCCGATGGCCGCTATCATCTGGCGAGCTCATTGCCTGCGAGAGCGGCCACGCAATTCGCCACCGGCTGGGCCTATGGACAATATCGTTTCGAACGTTACAAGCGCGGCGGCCCGCAGCGCTCCGTACAGTTGCAATTGCCCGACGGTGCGGACGCCTCGGAGGTGGAAAGATTGAAATCCGCGAGCTTCCTCGCGCGAGATCTGATCAATACACCGGCCAACGACATGTCGCCCGAGGCGTTGGCGCAAGCGGCGGTGGAAGTCGCCCGGCGCCATGGAGCACGCCATCGGGTCATCATCGGCGATGATTTGTTGAAAGAACGCCTGCCCGTGGTCCATGCGGTGGGACGTGCCGCCGCTGTCGCGCCGAGGCTGGTCGATATCGAATGGGGCGATGCCTCGCATCCGAAAGTGACATTGGTGGGCAAGGGCGTCTGTTTCGATACCGGCGGTCTCGACATCAAACCCGGCGCTTCGATGCTGCTCATGAAAAAAGACATGGGCGGCGCCGCGGTCGCACTGGCGCTGGCACAGACCATCATGGATGCCAGGCTGCCGGTGCGATTGCGAGTGATTCTGCCCATGGTCGAGAACGCGATCGCGGGCAACGCCTTCCGGCCCGGCGATGTGCTGGGAACGCGTAAAGGCTTGACCGTCGAGGTCGGCAACACGGATGCCGAGGGACGTTTGATCCTGTGCGACGCACTGGCGCTGGCCGATGAAGAGCAGCCGGATCTGTTGATCGACACCGCAACCTTGACGGGCGCGGCACGTGTGGCGCTCGGTCCGGAATTGCCCGCGTTGTACAGCAATGACGACGCGGCAGCCGAAGAAGTGTTAGGTGCGGGCGCCGCCGAAGCCGATCCGCTCTGGCGACTGCCATTGTGGGCAGGTTACGACGATGAGCTCTCGAGCAAGATCGCGGACGTGAACAACGTCTCCAGCTCCGGCTTCTCCGGATCGATCATCGCGGGACTGTTCCTGCGTCGCTTCGTGAGCAATGCCCGAACCTGGCTGCACCTGGATCTGTACGCATGGAATGGCAAGGAGCGCCCGGGCCGACCGGTGGGCGCGGAGCCGCACGCGGTTCGTGCGTTATATGCATTCCTGAAACAGCGATACGTGCGTTGATTTGATGGTCGCCAGTCCCAGCTCCGGCGTCGCTGACGCCGGCTCGATCGCACCCAGGCATCTGCTGCTGCTGGTGTTGATGAACCTCGTTTGGGGTTTGAACTTGATCGCTTCCAAGATCGGCGTCGCGCAGCTGCCGCCGATTCTGTTCACGGCGCTGCGTTTTGGTTCTCTGGCGCTGTTTCTGTTGCCATTGTTGAAGATTCACCGCGGCCAGATGGGCAATCTGTTCCTGGCTGCGATGCTCACCGGGCCGGCCGCGTTCTCGTTGTTGTTCCTGGGTGTGTACTACGCCGAGGACGCGGCAACGGTCGCCATCGCGAGTCAAATGAGCGTTCCGATATCGACGCTGCTGTCGATCTGGTTGCTCGGAGAGACCATTCGGTGGCGTCGTACGCTCGGCATCGCGCTCGCCTTCGGTGGCATGCTGATCATTAGTTTCGACCCACGCGTGTTTGCATACTGGGAAGGGCTGGCGTTGGTCGTGGCATCGACGTTCTTCGCTGCGCTCGGCTTGATCTTCGTGAAGCGCCTGAACAACATCAAAGCGCTGGAACTGCAGGCCTGGATCGCCGTGGCCGGCGGGTCCATGCTCATGCTGTTGAGCCTGTTGTTCGAGCAAGGCCAATGGGATGCCATTCAGTCGGCCGACTGGCGAGCCTGGGCGGCACTGGCGTTCACGGCCGTGATGTCCAGCCTGCTCGCACACACCGCCTGGTATTACCTGGTCAGCAAATATCCGGTGACGAGTCTGTCGCCCATCACGTTGCTCTCGCCGCTGTTCGGCATTTTCTTCGGCGTGACGCTGCTCGACGATCAGCTGACGGCGCGCATGTTGGTCGGCGGCGCCGTGACGTTGATCGGCGTGTTCATCGTCGTGATGCGCGAGAAGCGGCTGGTCGATACCGGCACGTAGACCGTCTGCGCGTTAGCGGCGCCCCTGCGATCTACCGGATCTGGAACGTCCGGCAGCGGGCTTCATGAAGAGCGCGATCTCAGGTGCATCCACTGCCCGAGACTCGCCCGGTGCGAGTCCTTGCAAGGTCCACGGGCCGACCGACCAACGAATCAATCGCAGCGTCGGCAGATTGACTGCCGCGGTCATGCGACGCACCTGACGGTTGCGGCCTTCGCGAATCGTGAGCTTCAGCCAGTTCGTCGGGATGGCTTTGCGAAACCGGATCGGCGGATCGCGAGGCCACAGCCATTGCGGCTCGTCCATCCGTTCGGCGCCCGCCGGCAACGTCATTCCATCGTTCAACTTCACACCGCGGCGCAGGCGGGCGAGAGCGTCATCGTCGATTTCGCCTTCGACCTGCACGAAATAAGTCTTCTCTTGTTTCCAACGCGGGTCCGCCAGCTTTGTTTGTAATGCCCCCGAATCGGTCAACAGCACCAGCCCTTCGCTGTCGTAGTCGAGTCGTCCCGCCGGACGCATTCCAGGGGCATGGATGAAATCACGCAGCGTGGCTTTGCCGTCCTCGCTCGTGAACTGAGTCAGCACACGGAACGGCTTGTTGAGCAGCAGCAGGGCGGGAGAGTCCATCGAGGGCTTCAATGTACATCAAATGCTTTCGGCGCTCGTACGCACCAGATCGAGGAAGCGTTGCACGGCGGCGGCATTTTCGCCATGACGACACGCGAGAATCAGCGGTGCGGTGAGTTGCGGCATGTCCTCGAGCTTACGATAGACGATGCCGTCCATCTGCAATCGCTGTAACGATGCCGGCACGATCGACACGCCGATGCCGGCTGCCACCAGATTCAATGTCGAGATGATTCGCGGCGCCTCCTGGCCGACGCGTGGGCTGAAGCCGGCGCTTTTGCAGGCGGCGATGATGGTGTCGTACAGACCCGGGCCGCCGGGACGCTTGTAGAGCACGAATGTTTCTTTCGCAAGCTCCGATAGCGGCAGCAGTACGCTGCGACTGAAGCTGCTACGGCGTGCGAACAGATGACCGGTGGGCAATGCCACCAGCATTTTCTCCTCCAGCAAAGGCCGCACGGTGAGTCCAACCACATCTGCCACCGGCGAGCGGATGAACGCCGCATCGATCTCCTCGTTGTGCAGACCCTGCACCAGCTCGCTGCTGCCGCTTTCCTCGAGCACCAGCGAGACCAGCGGCGCAGCTTCACGAAACGCTCGTAACACTCGGGGCACAAAGGGATGAAAGGGAGCTGAGCTGGTGAAACCGACGACCACACGGCCTTCCTCACCACGAGC
>Ga0182742_1000430_pt1 | contig 67201 bp, 58 predicted proteins | sample eDN5th37CBELigMG_FD_128880 | JGI IMG/M metagenome (GOLD analysis project Ga0182742, IMG submission 128880) | Enriched Miracle-Growth compost microbial communities from Emeryville, California, USA - eDNA 5th pass 37_C BE-Lig MG (version 2)... ...
CATTTCTTCGGATTTCTGGATGAGCTGCGCAACCATCCGTTGGGACAACAGCACATCGCTGCCGGTTTCCGCAAGGTCGTCTAAGACGACGACACGATATCGGTTTTTGCCTTTTTCTACATATTTGTGCACCCAAGTTGGAATGGCGTCGTAAGATACGATTTTTGTTTCCGCGGTGCCGTCTTCGTTGTACGTTTTCCGGAACGTGACTTCGAGGATGGCGCCGTATTCTTTATAATCGCCGAATTGATTGGAAATAAAATTGCCTAGAGAATACATAATAAGTCCTTCGCGAACACGGCCATCGTCTTCTTCGACGCGATAGAGCTCATATGGCTGCACAACGTGGGGATGATGGCCAATCACCAGGTCGGCGCCGGACTCAATCGTGAGTCTGGCGAGCCTCTTTTGTTCATCGCTCGGCATACGTTGATATTCATTGCCAAAATGAAGGGAAACGGCGACGACATCCGCGCCTTCTTCACGCGCAAGCTGAATTTGCCGGATGATTCGTTCATCTTCAATGAGGCTGACGGCATACGGTTTATCCTTCGGCACCGGAATGCCATTCGTCCCGTATGTATAGGCAAGGAAGGCGGTTTTGATGCCGTTCCTCTCTATGAAGGTGATTTCCTCTGCTTTCTCTTCGGAGTCGGCTGTACCGATGGCGGCAAGACCGCGTTCCCGAAGAGTTTCTAACGTATGCGCCAAGCCGTTGTAACCTTGGTCCAGTGTATGGTTGTTTGCCGTCGATACGATGTCAATACCGGCATCCTTCATCGCATCGGCGAGTGCCGCCGGCGCATTGAAGGTTGGATAACCTCGGAAACCCCGCTCATCCCCCGCAATCGGCGTCTCAAGATTTGCGAACGCCCAATCCGCATCCGTCAGCCGGGAGCGAACCTGCACGAAGAAGTTGGAGAAATCGTACGTGCCGCTTTCTTCATCGTAGGCGCCGGGCAGCTGCGGGGTATGCATCATGATGTCGCCGATTGCTATTAAAGTGGCTTCTGTCGGCGGCGGAAGCGGAGGGGCCGGAGGAGGCGTTTCCTCCTCAATCGGTTCATTATTCGCTTCGTGATCCGCATTATTCTCCGACGCGGTTCCGGACGGAGCCGGGTCCGCGGGGGACGGTTCCGGAGCGGTGAATGATCCGCAGCCCGCAAAGAACGCGGCGGCAAGCATCGCCGCCAGCGTTAACTTCAGTAACCGCACCATTCGCTTCATGCGTCGTCCTCTTCCCATCGGCATAAAATTCCCGCAGGCAATACCATGTTTTTCTGCGTGATCGGGAGCCCGATTTCGCCGTTCGTAATCCGGCCGGCATGCCGCTTGCCGACGGTAAGCTCAATAATGTTGCTTAATACGGTTGAGGATATGCCCGTCGTATAGGAATTGATCAGGAAGAACAACGGTTGATCCGACAAAATTGTCGTGCACAGCTCTACGAGCGGATACAAGCTTTCTTCCAGCTTCCATACTTGGCCGCCTGTCCCTCTTCCGTAGGATGGGGGATCCATAATGATGCCGTCGTATTTGCTGCCGCGCCGCTGCTCACGCTGCACAAATTTAATGACATCGTCAGTGATGAACCGGACCGGCTTTTCGCTGAGCCCGGACAACGCCAGATTCTCCTTTGCCCACTGAACCATGCCTTTCGCCGCGTCGACATGGCAAACCTCAGCACCAGCGGAAGCGGCCGCGACGGTAGCCCCGCCGGTATAAGCGAATAGATTCAGCACCCGAATCGGCCGGCCCGCGCTGCGGATTTTGTCCATCATCCATGACCAATTGGCGGCTTGCTCCGGGAACAGTCCGGTATGCTTAAAATTTGTCGGATGGATGTAAAATTTTAAATCGCGGTAGCCAATCGTCCAACGTTCCGGCAGCTTCGTCTTATATTCCCAATGTCCTCCTCCGCTGGAACTTCGATGGTAACGCGCCGAAACCTTTCTCCATAGCTCGGTTTCCTCCGTTAACGGCCATATAATTTGCGGGTCCGGCCGCCTTAGCACAACCTGTCCCCAACGTTCTAACCGTTCGCCTCCTCCGGCATCGATTAACTCGTAATCGTACCAATCCTCGGCAACAAAAATCATTGAAATTTCTCCTTATCTGTTGAAAGTTTGCACATCTTCACATACGATATCAGAAAGTGTATGCACTTATTTTACACAGTTAAAGCAAACAATCAAACTCATGTATGGAAAGTGAACCGATGAATACGCCAATCACCCGTGTTTCTTTACGCCGCCGAGGCGTTAGCTTCACTGCAATTGCGGCAGCCTCAGCGCTGTTCATTCTGTTTTTGCTGCTTGGTTTTTCACTCTCGCATCCTTTCGTAGGATCCTTTGATCAAACCGTTGGGGAGTCGGTTCGGAGCTTGAAGCATCATGCCCTCGATCTTACTGCTAAAGGCTTTGATATCCTGGGCTCCACCGTCGGCTTTGCCGCGCTGGCACTCGTATTGATCATCATTTTTCTGATCAGCCGGAAGGGCCGTGACGCGCTCTTTCTCTTGCTTGCCGCGGCGGGAGCTTGGGGCCTGAATACGATCGCCAAGACGTTCTTTGCCCGTCCCCGGCCGGAGCTCGAAGCGCTGTTCGAAGCTGACGGATTCAGTTACCCGAGCGGCAACGCGACGATCGGATTTGCACTGATTGCTATGGCGGCATACATCATGATATCCCGCGTAAAAGCGCCGGCTGCCAAAACAATAATATTCGCCATCGCTTTCATCCTCATCGGGGGAATCGGCGTCTTCCGTATTTATGCGGGCGTACATTATCCGACAGATATCATCGGAGGCTATCTTGCTGGAGGGGCATATTTTATCATTCTAGTTTCCTTCTGGTGGCGCCGTACGGCGTAAGATTTTCGCCACATCAGCGAAAAAGCGTGATATGATAGGGGAAAGGTGGTGGACAGCGTTATGGATAATCCGTCAACACGACAACAAGTGATGACTATACTTCGCAAAGATGGCCCGCTAAGCGCGAATGAATTGGCTAAAGCCCTGGGCATCACGGATATTGCCGTTCGGAGGCATCTCAATACATTGGAGCGGGATCGGATGCTGCGCGTGGAAACCGTACGCCAAGCTATGGGACGCCCCTTGTATATGTATTCGCTGACCGAAGAGGCGGAGAACGCCTTTCCCAAGCATTATGCCGATATTACGTTGGAAATATTAAAGGACGTTCAAGATATGCAAGGCCCGGAGATGATTGACGCGATCTTTGAACGGAGGGAAGGGCGGCTCGAGCTGAAGTATAAAGAGCGGATCGAGACCGGTATGCCTCTGGAAGTTCGAGTCGAACAGCTTTCACAGCTGCAAGAGGATCGCGGGTACATGGCCGAATGGATTAAGGCGGAAGATGGTTCACGCTATTTCATTACGGAGCATAACTGCCCGATTCATTCCATCGCGCAAAATTTCACCCAAGCCTGCGACAGTGAGCTGTCGCTGTTCCGAAAGGTGCTCGGCGCGGAAGTGGAACAATTGGAGTGCAAAGCGAAGGGCGGCAGCCGCTGTATTTATGAGGTTCGGCCAAAGCAATAGTTCTTCTTCTGATTAAAATTAAGTTTTCGGTTTCGTGTTTGAGAAATAAATGAATCCATAATTGGTAAGGGAGCCGCTCCATCATGATGGAGCGGCTCTTTCCATCACATCAGTACGGATCCGCCTCGTGGCCGAGCTCGACAGCCATCTCCGGGGCTTTGTCGGAGCCTTGGTTGCCGAGCGGCTTGATCGTTGATCCGCCCTGGGGCGCGTTCGTGAGCCCCTCGCGGAGCCTGCGGCCGTATTCCTCGTCCGCTTCTTCCGCCAACGCAATCATGGCGTCTTGAATCCGCTTATCGCTGCGGGAAAGATCCGCTACCAGGTTCAAGATCAGCTCATCCCGCTCCCATGGATCGAATCTGCGGTACGTTTCACCGGCTTGCTTCGTATTGCTTTGCCGGTCAATCGACTGCCGCACTAGATTTCCTTCCACATGCGGAGTATGTTCCTTGCCGGGATTCTCTGCCTCGCGGAGCCCGCCAAGAATCGAAGGCTCATAGTTGATATGCGGATTTTGCCCCGGCGCGAGATCCACTTTATACTGCATTTGCCCGCCCCGCTGGTTCGTCGCAACATACTTCTTCGGCGCGTTGATCGGCAGCTGCAAGTAATTCGGGCCTACGCGGTAACGCTGCGTGTCGGAATAGGAGAACGTGCGGCCTTGAAGCATTTTGTCATCGGAAAAATCCAATCCGTCGACTAACACACCGGTTCCGAACGCGGCTTGCTCGACCTCCGTAAAATAGTCCTCCGGATTTTTGTTCAGCACCATCCGGCCGACAGCCTTCCACGGGAATAAATCCTCAGGCCAAAGCTTTGTATCGTCGAGCGGATCGAAGTCCAGCTCCGGATGCTCGCCGTCCTCCATGATTTGTACGAACAGCTCCCATTCCGGGTAGTCGCCGCGCTCAATGGCCTCATACAAATCTTGTGTCGCATGATTGAAGTTCCGGGCTTGAATCTCCATGGCTTCCTTCGTGGTTAGATTTTTAATCCCTTGCTTCGGCTCCCAATGGTACTTCACCAGCACCGCGTTCCCTTCGGCGTTTACCCATTTGTATGTATTCACGCCTGAGCCTTGCATCATCCGATAGTTGGCCGGAATGCCCCAAGGCGAATAGACGAAGGTGACCATATGGAACGATTCCGGGGAGCTGGCGCAAAAATCGAAGAAACGCTGCGGGTCTTGAATGTTGGTCACCGGGTCCGGCTTGAACGCATGGATCATATCCGGGAATTTCATCGCGTCGCGGATAAAGAAAATCTTAAGATTGTTTCCAACCAAATCCCAGTTTCCGTCTTCGGTGTAAAATTTCACGGCAAAGCCTCGCGGATCGCGCAGCGTCTCCGGCGAATGCCCTCCGTGAATGACCGTCGAGAAGCGGACGAAGACGGGCGTTCTATTGCCTTTTTCCTGGAACAACTTTGCTCTTGTGTACTTGGAGATCGGCTCGTCGCCGCAAGTACCATATGCCTCGAAATAGCCGTGCGCTCCTGCGCCCCGGGCGTGCACGACACGCTCCGGAATGCGTTCGCGGTCAAAATGGCTGATTTTTTCAATGAAATCGTAGTTTTCTAATGTAGCAGGCCCCCGATTCCCGACCGTGCGAATGTTCTGATTGTTCGTGATTGGGTGTCCTTGGCGGTTCGTGAGAAGCGGTTTTTGTTCTTTTTCCAAGTCGATCTCTCCTTCAGAAATATACGCACTTCCTTAGAATCCCAAATCTTCTTCGATTCATACAATGCGCGATTCAAATCTCATGGATTCGTCTGCCGGTAAGAGGTATAATCCGTAAGTAGGATGTCTAAGGGAGTGTAGAGAAACGACATGTCATTGCTGCAAAGTTTGACCCTGATCATCACCTTGCTGAACATCGGCTTGGCTGCCGTTGTTATCTTCCTGGAGAGGCGCAATGTCGCCGCGACTTGGGCATGGCTGATGGTCCTTCTGTTCTTCCCGATCGGCGGATTTATTATCTACGCCATCTTCGGACAGCGGCTGAGCTACCGCAAAATGTACAAAATGAACGAACGCACCCAGGCGCTTCTGGCCCAGGAAATTTATAATCAGCGCGCTGTCTTTATGAGTCAAGGTGTCTTGTTCCGCGACCCCGCGATGGATCAATATAAAAACTTAATTTATATGAACTTGATGAGCAGCTCTGCGGTATTTACCCAAAATAATAAATTGGATATTTTCATCGATGGAACCGAAAAATTCGAAGCGTTGATAAACTCCATCCGATCCGCGAAGCATAGCATTCATCTTCTCTATTACATCGTTAGAGACGATTGTATCGGCAACCGGCTCGTTGACGAGCTTGCCGCGAAAGCGAGAGAAGGCGTTGAAGTTCGCTTCTTGTACGATCAGATCGGCTGTTACCGTCTGCCCGCAGGGTTCTTCCAGCGCTTGATAGAAGCAGGGGGGAAAGTTGCCGTCTTCTTGCCCTCCAATTTTCCGTACTTGCATGTCAGGGTGAATTACCGCAACCACCGAAAGCTCGTCATTATTGACGGCATCGAGGGCTATATCGGCGGAATCAATGTCGGGGATGAATATTTGGGCAAGGACCCCAAATTCGGCTATTGGCGGGATACGCATCTGCGCGTCGTCGGACAAGCTGTTTATCAGATGCAGGCGCTCTTCCTGATGGATTGGAATTTAGCCTCTGACGAGCGTGTGGAATCCGAGGAGGCTTATTACCCGTTAGACGCCGCTTTCGATGGCAGCATCGGCATCCAGATCGTCTCCAGCGGACCGAACGAACCGATCGAGCATATTCGCAACAACTATGTCAAAATGATCCACGCGGCGCGAGACTACATCTATATCCAGACGCCTTATTTCATACCCGATGAAAGTGTGCTGACAGCCCTCAAGATGGCAGTCATGTCCGGCGTGGACGTCCGGCTGATGATTCCGGGAACGCCAGACCACAAAATGGTGTATTGGGCTTCATATTCATACTTAGGTGAACTGTTGGAGTTAGGAATGAAGTGCTATTTATACGATAAAGGCTTTCTTCACGCTAAGACGATCACGGTCGACGGCCAAATCTCTTCCGTCGGAACCGCGAATTTCGATATCCGCAGCTTCCGGTTAAACTTGGAGGTGAATGCGGTGATGTATGACAAGGGGACGGCGGAACTGCTGCGAAGCATGTTCGAGAACGACTTAAAGCATTGCAGGGAGCTTACCTATAAAGCTTACCGCTCGAGACCTAGAAGGGAAAAACTGCGGGAATCGCTAATCAGGTTGTTGTCACCGATTTTATAAGCTAAAATAACATAAACGTAATAAAAGTATAGAAACAGAATGGTTGGTGACTCGGGTGAAATTGCTTGGAATTTCCGGCACGATCGTCGGTTCGAAAACAGGGATTGCTGTCAATAAAGTATTAGAAACAGTAAAGAAGTCTGCGCCGGATATTGAGGTTGAGTTTTTGGATTTGAAGGATTATAACGTGCAATTTTGCGATGGAAGGGATCCTTCTGCATACACCGGAGATACGAAGGAAGTGATTGATAGAATTACTTCCGCAGATTTCTATATCATCGGCACCCCGATTTTTCAATCTTCCATTACAGGGGTGTTGAAAAATGTGTTCGATCTCGTACCGGTTTCGGCGCTGTACAACAAAGTGATGGGGTTTGTGGCAACTGGCGGAACGTATCAGCACTACCTAGTCATTGAAAATCAATTGAAGCCGATCGCGGGATTCTTCCGCGCTTATGTCGCGCCGAGCTATGTTTACTTGCATGATGATCATTTTAACGAAGAAAAACAGATTACGGACCAAGACGTGCTGGAGCGGATTGAACGCTTAGCGCACGAAGTCGTTTTCATGCAGCAAAAATTGAAGGGTTGACGAAAGAACGCCGAAAGGCGTTTTTTTTTATTTCACAAATGCAAGGAGCCCCCAGGGTTGCTTCATCCCTGAGGGGTTCCGTGAAAGCAGAGGGGTCAAGAATGCACGAGATCAGACTCTTTGGCTTTCTTTCCAGAGGACTTATACCTTTTGACAAGCTTCGGCAAATGTTTAAATCCCCGGATCATCGGACCTTTGCACAGTGGGCATTCCGGTTCGGTGCCGGCGGAAACAAACTCCTCTCGCATCCAAGCCTTGCATTCGTTGCTTTTGCATCTCCAGATTTGAATCGGCTCAAGTTCCGGCTTCGTGTCTTCGAAGTTTGGCAACAGATGACACCCCCCACGCACTACCATACCCTTTGAAGGAACGGTTCATACCGGCAAGGTTGAAAATCGTCTTCCGGGATTGATGAAAAAACCTCTTGACAGAAATGGCGTCCATCAACTATGTTTTATCCATAAATATTTTTTGCATCAATGCAACTTATTTGTTTTGATGACAATGTTTTCGCCTGGATAAACAATAGGATGTTGAAGATAGGAGGATTTTAAACGTGGGGAAACGGTTTTTGAACACGAAAAGTATGCTTTTCATTTTATGGTTTGCCGGAGTTTCGCTGATCATCTCAGCGTGCGGCTTGGACTCGGCCGGCACCGGAAATGACGATGCGGACGGGAAAATCAATGTCGTCACGACGATTGCCCAAATCGCCGATCCGCTGTCCGTCATCGGCGGAGACCGGGTGCATGTCCAAAGCTTGATGGGTCCGGGCATCGACCCGCACTTGTACAAAGCTACGCAAGGAGACGTCCAGAAGTTAGAAGGTGCGGATATTGTCTTTTACAGCGGTCTCCATTTGGAGGCGAATATGGTAAGGGTGTTCGAAGAGATCGGCAAGAAGAAGCCGGTCCTCGCCATTGGAGAAACGATACCCGAGGATCGGCTGCTGCATGACGCGAATGGGGCCGTTGATCCGCACATTTGGTTTGATGTTGACTTATGGAAGGACGCGATCGAGGCTGCTGTGGAAGAGTTAAAGAAGGCTTCGGCGGAGGACGCGGATTATTTTGAAACAAACAAGAAGAATTACTTTGCCCAATTGGATGCGTTGAAGGAAGAATCTGCAGCGTTACTGTCCGAAATTCCGGAAAGCCAGCGTGTGCTTGTAACGGCGCACGATGCGTTCGGATATTTCGGCCGGATGTGGGATATCGAAGTGGTTGGGTTACAAGGGTTAAGCACCGAGGATGAAATTGGCCTGACGGACATCGAAAACACGATCGATCTGTTAATGGAGCATAACGTTCCTGCCGTATTTATCGAAAGCAGCATAAACCCGAATTCTATTAACGCCGTCATCGAAGGAGCGAAGGAAGCAGGGCTGAATGTGGCATTAGGCGGCGAGTTGTTTTCCGACGCGATGGGCGTGGCGGGGACGGAAGAGGGCACTTATCTCGGGATGTATCGGCACAATGTCAAGACGATCCATGAGGCTTTAACCGGAAGGGGGGAGTAATGTGAATTCTGTACTCAGTGTGCAAGGTTTATCCGCTTCATACCGAAAATATCAAGTACTAGACCGCGTAAGCTTTGAGATCCAACCAGGGACATTAACGGGCATCATCGGCCCGAACGGAGCCGGGAAATCAACTTTGCTGAAGACGCTGTTAGAGCTGCACCCGAAGCTGACCGGAGCGGTTTCCTTCTTCGGCACTTCCTATAAGAAGGCGAAGAATCGCGTCGGTTATGTGCCGCAGCGGGGTTCGGTGGATTGGGATTTTCCTACGGATGCGCTGGATGTTGTCATGATGGGGCTGTATGGCAGAATCGGCTGGTTGAGATGGCCGGGACGAACACACCGCCAGCTGGCACTGGAGGCATTGGATAAGATGGGGATGGCGGATTACGCCGGACGGCAGATCAGCCAACTTTCCGGAGGACAGCAGCAGCGGGTTTTTCTTGCCCGCGCTCTCGTCCAGGACGCTGATTTGTATTTTCTGGATGAACCGCTTGCCGGCGTCGATGCCGCGACGGAGCGGGCGATCATGAACACACTCCAGGTGTTGAAGGAGAATGGGAAAACCGTCATGGTCGTACACCATGATTTGCAGACAGTTGAAGATTACTTCGACCATGTGTTGATGTTGAACCGTTCGGTCATCGCACACGGTCCGACGGATGCCGCGTTTACGAAAGAAAACATGATCCGTACGTACGGCGGGGCCATTCGATGGATGGGAGAGATGAGCGGATGATGGATTTATCTCATAATGCGCAGTGGGTTTTGATGAGTACGCTGCTCCTCGGGATGGCCGCGGGAATCATCGGCTCCTTCGCTTACTGGAAGAGGCAAAGCTTGATGAGCGACGCGCTGTCCCATGCGGCGCTCCCAGGCGTTGTGATCGGTTATGCTGTCATTGGCGCCAAACTCTTGCCGGTGATGTTGGCCGGAGCGGCTGCCAGCGCCTTCGCCGGCTCGCTTCTGATTCAATGGATTCGTTCTTCGAGCAGGGTGAAGGAAGATACGGCAATGGGGATTATTTTGTCCGTTTTTTACGGCTTCGGCATTATGATGCTGACGATTGTGACTCGCATGCCTGGCGGAAATCAGAGCGGGCTTGACAGCTTTATTGTCGGGCAAGCGGCTTCCATGGTCCGGCAGGATGTAATGATCATGACAGGGGTCGCCCTCTTGGTCTTGCTTGTTGCGATTGTTGCGTTTAAAGAATGGAAACTGTTCCTGTTCGATCCGCAATTTGCAAGAGGGGCAGGGCTTTCCAGCCGGTTGATGGACGCTGTCTACTTGACCGTGCTGGTTTTGGTCATCGTTGCCGGGATCCAGGCGGTCGGCGTCATTTTAATGGCTGCATTGCTCATTATCCCTAGTGTCAGCGCCAGATACTGGACCGATCATTTCGGCCGGATGCTGATCTTGTCCGCTCTGTTCGGAGGGGCGGCAGGAATGGGGGGGACGCTGATCAGTGTGTATGGAGAAGGGCTGCCGACGGGCCCGTTCATCGTCATTGCCGCTTTCGCTTTATTTGCCGTCTCCTTGGTATTTGGAGCGAAGAAAGGGCTCGTGCATACTTTTTTGACTCAGAAAGCCCAGAAGAAGCATGGGATGAAGCTGATTCCTCAGCAGCAATTGCTGGAAAAGGGGAACTGACATGAGTTACACAGGATGGATATTGCTGACGGCTTCCCTTGTCGGACTCTCCTGCAGTGTCATTGGGGTACTGCTCATTTTGCGCAGAATGGCGATGATGGCCGATGCCATCAGTCATACGGTGCTGCTCGGGATCGTTGTCGCCTTCCTCGTCACGCGACAGCTGGCTGGAGTTCATATGCTCGTCGGCGCCATTATGGCAGGATTGCTTACCGCCGTATTGGTGCAATGGCTGCATTCGCGCGGGGTGCAGCAGGAAGCGTCGATCGGCATCGTATTTACGACGTTATTTGCCGTGGGCGTCGTACTCATTGCGACGAAGGTGGGCAACGCTCATCTTGACGTGCAGCATTCATTAATGGGAGAAATCACATTTATCCCTTGGGAGACCATCCATTTGCCGTGGATTGGGAGTGTCCCGGAAGCGGTTGTTATGCTCACTCTGGTGTTGATCTTCATCGTTGCGGTAATCATCGCGTTTTATAAGGAATGGAAAATCACTTCGTTCGACCCCGCATTGGCTGCAAGCTTAGGCATACCTGTTGTGCTGATGCATTATATGTTCATGTCTCTTGTTTCCGTCACGACCGTCGCCGCCTTCGACGCTGTAGGCGCAATCCTGGTCGTAGCGATGTTGATCACGCCCGCAGCCGCCGCTTACCTATGGACGGATCGGCTGTCGGTCATGTTCGTATTAAGCGCAATCTTCGGTGTGCTTTCTGCGTTCGCAGGCTATTATGCTGCCGTCTGGCTGGACACCTCGATTTCCGGTTCGATGGCCTTTGCCACCGGTGTCGTGTTTATGATCAGCTTCTTGTGTTCGCCAAAGCACGGAATTTTGGCAAAGCGAAAAATAAAGCCGGCTTAACCGATCTGCTTCTCGCACACCGTGACTTCGAAAGTAGGCTGCATACCTGCTTTTTCATACAATCGAACGGCACCTGACGGATTCTCGGAATCGACGCCCAATGAGACGGTTGATTGCCCGTAAGCAAAGGATGCGCCGAAGGCTTGCTGCAGCAGCGCCAGGCCTAAGCCTTGACCGCGGTAAGGGCGGCGGACGCCGATCTGGTCGATAAAGAGCGTATCGTCATGCATGCGGCCGAGGGCAATGCCGGCGATCCGGCCGCTTTCATCCCTCGCCGTAAACCACCAATCCGGGGAGAACCCGCTCCGGCGGGTTCGCTTGACCCACTCTTCGAACGGCGGCGGCGTGAAGTCCCAATGATCGGTAAAGGCGTCAACGTAAGCATCATATACGTCTTGTTCTTCGCGGTTTAGGACGAAGTTATTGATCGTGAAACCTTGTGGAATCATTGGGATTGGAGGAGCGTCATTGAGCTGTATGGACATCCGCTTGAAATAGCGAACGGGTTGGAACCCTCGACCAGACAGCAGCAACCGGGCATCATCCCTTAGCGTGGGAATTACATTCTGTAATCGGCACGCTTGATTCCGGTCCCTTACGAGCTGAGCCGCCCGCTCCTCGATCGCGTCAAGCAGTTTCGTGCCCACACCTGTTCCGCGGGCTGACGGCAATACATAGCCGTAACTGGATAATTTTTCATCACTGTCTACTTCAAGAAAGGCATAGCCTACCAGAGTGCCGGAACCGTTCTCAACAACCCATACATTGTTCTCCAAATCAAATTCGGCCCACATATCCAGCAGATCTTCCAACGTAAAATCGGGTTGACCGAAATCTTCAACGTCGCAAGCGAGAACAAGCTCGCAGACGGTTTGTGCGTCCTCTTGCTTAGGGTGCCGCACCGTAAGTGTCTCCATCTTTGAATTCCCCCTTTTTATGATTGTTTAATTATTCCGCTGTTGGGATGGTTTTCCTCCTAGCCGGTTTGAAATTTGTGTGAAAACGGCATTGAAAGTTTGTGATGAGCATCACAGAAGGACTAACCCTTCACCGTTAAGATGAAGTTAGAATCATTGTGATAAAAGGGGTGGCTGGGATGCAAATGAAGGAAGCGTCGACGATCTATGAGGGGATCGGAGGAGCGGAAACCGTGCGCAAGCTGGTGGAGGCGTTCTACCCGAAAGTGTATGCGGACCCGGACTTGGCCCCTCTGTTCCCGAACGGGGTAGAGGAAATAAAGGAAAAACAATATTTGTTTCTGACCCAATTTACCGGAGGGCCTGCACTTTATTCGGATCTATACGGTCCGCCGAATATGAGGCAGCGGCATCTTCCATTTGAAATCACGCCCCGCAGGGCGAAAGCTTGGCTGCGCTGCATGAAGGAAGCGATGGACGATATTGCCCTTGACGGCCCGACAAGGCAGATCTTGTATGAAAGGCTGACCATGGTTGCGGGGGTTATGGTCAATACGTTGGATCAATAGAATGAATACAAGCGGGGCGCACCCTCGCTTGTTTTTTTACACCCCTATAGCTTTACGCATGGCCTCATCCCGATCCTTCACTTCGAGCTTGGAATATATACTTGAAATGTAGTTTCGGACGGTTCCCTCGGCAAGAAATAACCTTTCACTGATATCCTTATATTTTAGGCCTTCGGCTAGCAGCTGGAGCACCTCGGCTTCCCGATCCGTGAGTCCGTATTTCTGCTTCCAACCCTCATGCTGATGTTTCTCGGCATCCGTCGATCTGCTTCTGGATATTAACTGCTTTGCAACGGATGGAGAGATGATCGTCTCGCCCATATGCAGCAGTTGAATTTTTGCGGCTAAGTCCTGCAGGGAAGAAGATTTCCCTATATACCCTTCGGCGCCGGCATCGATCGACGCCACCGCCTCGTCTATATGGTCCTCGTTCGCCATAATCATGATGCGTGTTTCCGGGAAGATTTGCTTCATCTGGCAGGTCAGGTGAAAGCCGGTGTCTTCATGATCAACGGTTACATCGAGCAGGATGACATCAGGCTTCTTCTCCTTGCAAATTTGAAGCGCGGATGTTCCGGATGACGCGTGTCCAACGATCTCCATCGCGTCATGGAGCTGAAGCAATGTAAGCAGGCTCTCGCGGATTAACGGGTTGGATTCTACAATAAGAACCTTAATCTTTTGCTTTTCGCGTTCCTTCGTGATAGGTGCTTTGCATACAGCGGTCATCCCTTTATTCAGGAAGGATGTTACGGCGCATTCGCCCTTCAGCAGAGATAACGGTTCGACTAACCCGGTTAAGCCGGCCTCGAACCGATCTTTCTCAGAACCGGTGCCGTCATCCTCCACCCGCAGCTCAAGCTCCGCATCAGTAAACTGAAGCGTCACCCCAACCGTCTGGGCATGTCCCGTCTGAACCGAACACGTTAGAAGCTCCTGCAGGCAGCGTGTGAACGTCAGAACCGTCTGCTTCGACAATTCCGGTTCTTCGCCTTTCACAGTAAATAGCACATTGCGTCCGCTTTCCTTCCGGAAATCGTCAATGATTGCTTGACAGCTGCCAATGAGAGAAAGCTCGATATCCAGCGGCTCCAGTTGCTCTACAGCTTCCCGCACCTGCTGCAATCCATGCCGAATTTGTTCAGTAAGCTGGCGGATCTGAGGCTCCGCTTGATTTGAGGAAAGCTCGCGGAAAGACTCTAATTGAACCATGAGTGATGCAAAGATATGGCTGACGGAAACCTGAAGCCCCGTCGAAATTCGGTTTCTCTCCTGCAGTACCGTATTTTGCTCGACTTGTTTGGCGTATTGTTTCAGCGTTCGGTTCTGCAGCTCGATCGTTTCATTTTTGCGCTGAAGCTCTTTCTTCGCGGACAGCATAGCATTGATCATGAGTCCGAGAGCGTAGAACACGGCGCCTGAAATCACAATGGATACATAAGTAATCGGGTTTTCCAACAGCACGGGAATCGGCGCTAAGAGCAATACGGCGGCAGTCACGGGAATGCTCCATCGGCGGGAGCTTGCCTCGTGATAAAATCCTACACCCAGCACATAGGACACCAAATTTCCTGCTGCCGTACCGTCAATCGGTGCCAGGAAGGGGGTAAGGACCAAGATGAAGAACAGTTCTCCGATCAAATACAGCATCCGATTCCGTTGAAGCAGCAAAAACGGGACAATAAACGAAAGCCCTATGCCGACATCAACGACCCAGAAAGGTATGTATAACTGCTCTTGAACCATTGAAACATTATACAGTACCGATACAAGCACAATCCCCCGAAAGATCAGCATGACCCAATCCTGCCATTCCAGCTTTGCTGTTCGCGCCTCAAGCCAACGCATTCATCTCTTCTCTCCTAACATTCACCATGTCCATTGTCATACCTCATATTACTCAGAAATAAAGAGGGTTGTCACGCATTTCATAAAACTTATGACAGCTTCCTCACTATTGTTGTGACAGTCCATGACGATATGATCGGGGCAATGGAAATCAAATAAAGGAGTGGTTGGTTTGTTGAAGCATTTGTCGGAAATGCAAAAAGCAGCGGTTTATACGGCATTGGTATTTGTTTTCGTCATTGTCCTGGTGATGCTGCCGGGCGAAAAAAACACGTCGGTCTTTATGTTTGTGCCTATGGCGTCCGTGTTGATTACAATGCTGTTGACAGGTGAGGGGGTTCGAAAACAAGGTTGGGCGCAGCTCGGATTTCATCGTTTTCATATGAGAGGTTTCTTGTTGGCGCTTGCCGTTCCGATCATTCCGATCATCATCGGATACGCGGCGGTATGGATATCCGGACTGGGCGCTTTTGGGCTTTCCGCCGAATATGAAGGGCAAGGGATGTTTTTGTTTGTCGGTTTTTTTGTAAGCTTTGTGATCAATGCATTCACTGTAACCCTGGGAGAAGAGATTGGCTGGCGCGGATATTTGGCGGAGAAGCTGGCGAAGCTCGGATTCGCGCAATCGCTCTTGCTGAACGGCTTCATCTGGGGGCTCTTCCACTTGCCGATCATGCTCTTTACAGATGTATATCATGACGATGCAAATATGGTGCTGTACATTCCGCTCTTCATGGCAACCGTGACATTGGTAGGCGCGTTCATCACCTATCTTAAATATGTAACAGGAAGTATATGGCCTGCGATCGCGGCGCATACGGTTCATAATCTTGTATGGTATTACGGCGAGCTGTTCACTCAAGAGCCCAATTCCTCAGTGACCTATATTACCGGGGATGCGGGAATCGTATTATTATTCTTTTATCTAATTGTATTTATAATTATTATGAAAAGAAACAATAAGGAAATTAGGGAGAGAAACTGATGAGTGTCCATTCATTGATTTGGCTGTTTCTCGCAGCCTTTATGCTGCATGATTTCGAGGAAATTATACGGATCGAACCGTGGTTTCGTAAGCATGCGGAAGAGCTCGCGGGCAAAATACCGGCCAGGTTTCGCGACACCTTCGTGAGCTTGTCGAGGATGACGTCATCACAATTCGCCATGGCGGTATGCGTCGAGTTTATTGTCTTCATCCCCGTCACATTCTTAGCGGCAGAGAAGGGGTTCATCTTGCCGTTCTTAGGCTTTAATGCGATTATACTGCTTCATGTGTTCATGCATATCGCACAAGCCGTCTACGTGCGCAAGCTTGTCCCCGGGGTTGTAACGGCGGTGGCGATTACACTGCCTTATTCAGTTTATTTATTTTACAGGCTCCTGAAGGAAAGTGTCATCAGTATGTCGGATATATTGATAAGTTTGCCAATAGGGCTGTTGTTGATTCCGATTCTGTGGATCGGACATCTCGCGGGAGATCGGCTCGTTTCCAGGTAAATTCAGGATGTAGCAATATTCGAAGGAAGTGATATAATAATTCGATAGTTTAAGAGAGCGAATATTAGAAGAGAAGATGATAACATCGAATGAGACAGCAAGCCGACGCGTTCCTGAATAAATATTTTACCGGCAATACGTTCAGTTACAAACAGATCTTCGCAATCATCGTGCCGGTTCTGGCGGATAACGCCTTTGTTGTTTTCATGAGTTTACTGAACACCGCGATGATCAGCTCATCCGGTGTCGCGGCCGTTAGCGCGGTAAATATGGTGGATTCATTAAATATTTTTCTTGTGAACGTGTTTATTGCGGTAGCGACGGGGGGAACCGTCATCGTCGCGCAATATAAAGGCAGCGGGAATCAGGGCGCGGTGTCTGTTGCCGCCAGCCAAGCTTTGTCCGTGGTTACCGTCATCTCCTTGTTCATTTCTGCAGTTGTGTTCCTCTTTCATGACGGGGCGCTGCAGCTGCTCTTCGGTAACGCCGAAGCGAAGGTGCTTGATAATGCGAAGATCTTCTTAATCGGCACCTGTCTAACCTTCCCGTTCTTTGCGATCTACCAAGCCGTCATCGGCGTATTAAGGGGCGTTGCGGAAACGAAGGTTTGCCTCGTATTATCCGTCGTAATGAACCTATTAAACTTCCTGTTTAATATTGTGTTTATTGTGCTGCTGGATATGGGCGTGTTGGGTCTCGTCGTTTCATTGTTCCTGGCCAGATTGATAGGAATGATGCTGTCATTGATTTACTTGTTGAAGTACAGCCATATGGTGCATGTTTGCATTAGGGATGTATTTCGACCGAACTTTGCGATTATCCGAAAGATCATGTTCATCGGGTTTCCCTTCGCCGCGGAGCAACTGTTCTTTAATGGCGGGAAATTGATTACCCAGACTTACATTGTACAATTTGGAACGCTGGCATTAACGGTGAACGCGATCAGCAACTCGATTTGCTTAGTGTTTCAAATCGGGGGCGCCGCTCTTAGCATCGCCGTAGTGACTGTCGTCGGGCAGGCGATCGGACGGGGCGATCTTCAGGACGCTAGGAAATATGTGAAGTCATTCATCGGGTTGGCGACCGCGTCGTTCGTGCTTGCGGCGGCGGTTCTTCTGCCGTTGTTCCCGTTTATTGTGAATCTCTTTTCTCCTCCCCCGGAAATCGTGCCGACCATCTTTACGATTATCGTCATTATGGCCGCTGCGCAGCCGCTGCTTTGGACTATCAGCTTTATCTTGCCCTCCGCCTTACGGGCCGCGGGCGACTCGAAGTTTACTTCGCTTACAGCCTTGTTGACGATGTGGCTCGTTCGTGTCATTCTCGGCTATATACTGGGCGTAACGCTTGGGTACGGCATTATCGGCGTTTGGGTTGCGATGATTATCGAATGGGCGGTCCGCGGGTTCATCTTCACCTGGCGCTTTATTGGCGACCAATGGTATAAACATAAGTTAATTTAACGCATATTTCCATCATTACGGATAGAGGAAAACATATGATTCCGTAGAAACAATATATTTGTATCATTTTGCAAATGAGTGAGAGGATAAGATGACATTAGCGGACAACCTTAGGGATTTTTTGTTGAATATCCTCATAATTTTTATGCCTTTTGTAATTTATCCCTATTTGTATAAGCATAAGAATAAACTGCGAATGTATCGGCTAAGTCTTTTCTTGATCCATACGTTCACGCTTGTGATGACGATGACCTTTCCTGTCTCGGCTGGCGGAATCTTATATGATTTTCGATCCGTTCCCATTGCGCTAGGCATTCTATACAGAGGTGCCGGCTTTGGGCTCGGATTATCCCTCATTGCTATATTGTATCGGTATTTCTTAGCTTACCCCAATACAGCGATCTACGCCGTTTCGTTTCTGGTGAGTATTTTTACGGTTTCCTTCCTCGCCCGCAGATTTCGTTCCACCGCATCCGTCTTGCATAAAATCGGTCTCTCCATACTTGTGTGTACTCTGATCAAACTGATTACGATTGCATTGTATTTAGTTTTCGTCGGTCAAATCGAGACGTTATTCGAGGATCCGCTGAACACATTCATGGTATATGTACTTCAGGCGTTAATGATCAGTATAAGTGTGTACATTATTGAGTTCATTGAGAATCATTACAATATGGAGGAAGAACTGCTCCGGAATGAGAAAGCGGGAATTGTCAACCATATTGCCGCATCGGTAGCCCACGAAATCCGCAATCCGCTGACTTCCGTCAGAGGCTTTATCCAGCTAATCGAGAGAGAGAATGTAGAAGCGGAGAAGAGAGATTATTACCTCAAGATGTGTCTGGAAGAGCTTGACCGCGCGCAAAACATTATTACGGATTACTTAACGCTGGCCAGGCCGGAACCCGAAGTGGTCGAAAAAATTCGAATTAATGATGAGGTCCATTATATCGTCAATGTGCTAAACTCCTACGCGAACTTCAACCAAACGGAGATCATAAGCTCAAGATATGACGAGACTTACGGGGAGTTGAATATTAGCGGTGACCGAAGCAAGCTTCGTCAAGCGTTGATTAACATTGGGAAAAATGCGATTGAAGCGATGCCGAACGGTGGCGTGCTGGAGATCCATGTGAATAAAGTTGGCAGGGATGCTGTGGTGTCCTTTGCAGATACCGGGACGGGAATGACCCAGGAACAAATCAAGAGGCTCGGCACCCCCTATTATTCAACGAAGGAAAAGGGGACCGGCTTAGGAACGATGGTCTCGTTTAATATTATCAAAAAGATGAACGGGAAAATTGAAATCAATAGCGAAGTTGGCAAAGGAACGTTGTTCAAGATCGTCTTTCCGATCGACGGAGTGTTGTAACAAAAAGGTGCGCCCCAAATGTTCATTCATCGGGGCGGCACCTTTTTCCTTTCCTACTTCATTCTGAGCAGCTCGGTCCACAGTTCCGCGGGCTCGTACCCGAGGCGCCATGCCGCTACTCCGGCAAGGTCATGCTTCTTCGCGATGTTGACGCGTTCCTGAATCGTCTCGATCGACTCCATCCAGAATACGTACATTTTGCCGTTCTTCGAATACTCTACCTTCTCCAAACCGTAACGTTCATCGAAGCTGCGCGTGACCTTAGCGCCTTCGATCTCTTTGTCAATGTCCTTGATCCATACCGCCCGGTTAGATAGCAGCTTGCCGTTCGTATCCACTTCCCATACTCGTATATAGAACGGGACGCCGAATATGAGCTTCGTACGCGGGATTCCATAGCTCAAAAATTCTTCGACACCTTGTTCGGCCCAGCCGATGCCGGACACCGGACCCGGAGAGCTGCTTCCTTTCCAAAACTGGTCATAAGCCATAATGATGACATAATCCACGTATTGATGCAGCTTCTCGTGATCATACACGGTCAGATGATTCCAAGCGACGCTGCCGCGCAACAAATCGATTGACACCGTGAGGCCTTTCGCTTTTGCGGCTTCTCCCAGCATTTTGACAAACTCTGTGAAACGGTCGCGGTCTGAAGCGGCCATATTTTCAAAATCAATATTCACGCCGTCCGCCCCCAGCTCAACAAGACGGGCGACGAGGCTGTCAATGAACCGCTTTTGCGCCGCCTTGTCCGCCAGAAACGCGGTCGTCAGCTTTGCGTCGAACTGGTTTTGTACAAGAGGGTGCACCTCAATGCCTTGCTGGTGTAACCAATTCAAGGTTTCCGGATTGGATTCATCCCTGATTTTACCGCTCGCATCCGCTAAGTAAAACCAAGTAGGCGAATCAATGTCCAGCCCTTGGGTTTGGCTTACTTGCTCTATAAGCGTGTTGTTTTTTACATCGCCGTTCCATGCGAGGTACAAGAGCTTCTTCACATTATCCCACAGACGGGTTCCATCCAATGTGATCACTTCAGAGTTAGCATAGCCTGCGGCGAACGCCGCCGCTTCCGCCGGAGTGGTGAAAGCACCGATTTTATTGCTGGATTGGTATACCTCGTAATAAGGTTCGTTGGTCCAAATCCGTTTGTCATTCCATAGGATCGATGCGTTCTCCAGCTTTTGCGCATAACGGATCGCGTAAGGGAGTGAAGGGGCGGAAGATTTTCTCGCTCCGTTCTGAAGAATGATAAATTCATGCTTGTTTTCAAATACAATCTTATCCGAGGCTGTATTCACAACGATGGAATTGGCCCATTTCACAGATTCATTCACAGCATCCTGCAGCGACGAGAAGCTCCATTGATCCAATGTGGTTGTCCCTTGATACACACGGTATGTTTGCTCCGCGCTTCGCAATTGTTCCTTGCGCGCCTCGGGAATGTTGTCCCACACCCATCGATTGGTTTCATTGTCGATAATGTGCGAGTTAGACCATTTCTTCGCCTCTCGCTTCGCTTCCTCCAGCGTCGCGAACGTCCAATGCTCGAGTGTCTTCTCGCCTTGGTACACGGTGTACCCGGGATGCTGCGCGGCATAGTTGTCCCACACCCAACCTCCGTCCGACAGCTTTCTTACGCTGGAATTATCCCACTTCTTCGCTTCGGCGATCGCCCCTTCGAGCGTGTAAAATTCCCATGCCGGATTGGAGTAGTCGCCTTGGTAAACCTTGTACTGCCGGAATTGATTCCATACCCATTCCCGTGTTCCGATGTTCTCCACATAGCTGTCATTGAGTCCTTTCGCGTAGCGAATAGCTTCGCTCCGATCCGAAAACTCTCTCATCGCGACATCCTTCTGATAGACACGGTACTTCGAAGTGCGGTCATTGGCCGCAAATCCCGTGACTGGCGCCAGCCCGGTAAGAAGCACAGTGCCTGCGATGAAGGCAATTGCGGCCTTTCTCCAATTCATCTTGATGTTGTTCCCTCCCGATTACGTATTCTATGAAACTCTTACACTATTACGATAGAATGGGAGGTTTTGTTGCGGTGGAAAGGATTGTTATTCGGTTTCGGATTTTGGATAAATGTTTTGGATTGTGGGATGTTATTAAAATGTAAGCGCATTTACAATTGGCTTGTACCACAAAAAGAGGGGGATTAGATTTAGATGAAACAGATGAAATTGCTCGTAGTGTTTGTAGTGTTTGCGGTCGTATTGGCGGCTTGCGGGGGAGCGTCTTCTGATGGCGGGAGCTCTGCGGAATCGAATAAGTTAGTCGTTTACACGCCAAACAGTGAAGACATGTTAAACGCAGTCATTCCTATGTTCGAGAAACAGACAGGCATTACGGTTGAACTCGTGTCTGCGGGCACGGGCGAGTTGATCAAACGGGTGGAATCAGAGAAAGCTAACCCGTACGCCGATGTTGTCTTCGGCGGATCGATGGCAACGTTTATGGATAACAAAGACTTGTTCGAAGAATATGTCTCTCCGAACGATGAGTTCTTATTGGAAGGTCATCGAAATACAACAGGCTTCATTACACCATACGTTTCTGACGGCAGCGTACTGCTTGTAAATACGAATTTAATCGGCGATATCGAAATCAACGGTTACGCGGATTTGCTGAACCCTGAATTGAAGGGCAAGATTGCGATGGCTGACCCTGCGAACTCCAGCTCCGCATTCGCGCAATTGACGAACATGCTGCTCGCTATGGGCGGTGACTACACTTCCGAAGCGGGTTGGAATTATGTAGGCGACTTGATTAAGAATCTTGATGGCAAAATTGCGAGCGGTTCCAGCGCGGCGCATAAGAGCGTAGCAGACGGCGAGTATGTTGTCGCATTGACTTATGAAGATCCTGCAGTCAGCTATGTGCAAGACGGAGCGCCGGTAAAAGTCGTATATCCGGAAGAAGGCGCGGTATTCTTGGATGCTGCTTCGGGGATTGTGAAAGGCGCTAAGAACATGGACAACGCAAAGAAATTTATTGACTTCATTATCTCTAAGGAAGCACAAGACGCATTGGGTACGCAAACGACGAACCGTCCGCTTCGCGCAGATGCACAACTCAGCGACGCAATGACTCCGATGGACGAGATCTATACTCTTGATGAAGACACGGAGTATGTTTCCAGCCACAAATCCGAAATTGTTGTTCGTTACACGGATCTGTTCACAAGTCTTGTCGAGTAGGATTTACAACTAGAAAAAGCAGGTGACAGTCATGAGTGTGAATATCACATTTAATAACATTGTAAAAAAATACGGGGATACAACGGTCATTCCCGAGCTGTCACTCGAAATCCAGAAGGGTGAGTTCTTCACCCTTCTGGGTCCCTCGGGTTGCGGCAAGACGACTTTGCTCCGCATGGTTGCGGGCTTCAACAGCATTGAAGGCGGGACGTTGGAATTTAACGGGAGAGTCATGAACCAAGTTGCTCCGAATAAACGGAACATCGGGATGGTATTCCAGAACTATGCGATTTTTCCGCATATGAGTGTATCCGGCAACGTCGCTTTCGGATTGCAAACCCGTAAAGTGAACAAGCAAGAGATTGCGCAGCGGGTGGAAGAAATTTTAAAGGTTGTTCAGATTGAGGCTTATAAAGACAGAATGCCGAAAAATTTATCCGGCGGACAACAGCAGCGGGTAGCCTTGGCAAGAGCGATCGTCATTCGGCCGGACGTGCTGCTGATGGACGAGCCTTTGTCCAACTTGGACGCAAAGCTGCGTATTGAGATGCGCGAAGCGATCAAACAAATACAGCGCGAGGTCGGCATTACAACGGTTTACGTTACACACGACCAAGAGGAAGCGATGGCGGTTTCCGACCGTATTGCGGTCATGAAGTCCGGTGTGATTCAGCATCTGGGAACGCCTCGGGAGATCTACCGGCGCCCGTCGAATCTGTTCGTAGCGACGTTTATCGGCCGGACAAATATTCTGGATGCGCGGATGACGTTGGTGGACGGCGCAGCGTCGATCGATTTTGGAAACGGATACTCGGAAACGATTCCAGGATTGAAAACGAATTCAGCAAATCCAAATGTTAAGTTGTCTGTGCGTCCTGAAGAATTTAAAATTTCCAATGACGGAACAGGGATTCCGGGTGTGATGCGCAGCAGCAGCTTCTTGGGAATGCATACACACCTCCTCGTAGAATTGACCAATGGGCAGCAGGTAGAAGTCATATCCGAAGGGGATGACGATGTGAAGCTGGGGGATCAAGTTCGGTTGAAGATCGACCCGCGGAAAGTGAATGTCTACGACGAAACCGGCGAACATAACTTCACGAGTGGTGTTGGCGTATGAACGGCCGAATGAAACGTTGGGATATCTGGACGCTAATTACCACCGTTATCTTTCTAGGTTATCTTTTGTTTTTAGCATTACCGCTCTTTACGCTGCTGTTTCAAAGCTTCATTGATGGGACAACAGGACAATTCTCGTTGGCGTATTTTGAGAAGTTTTTTAGCAGAAAATATTATACGAACGCGATTTGGAACAGCATTAAAGTTACGGTATGCGTAACTTTGCTGTCCGTTATCATAGCGGGGCCGCTTGCTTATATTATGTCCACGGTAAAAATCAAGGGAGCTGCGACCATTCGCATATTGATTCTTATTTCCTCGATGTCGGCGCCCTTTATCGGGGCGTATGCGTGGATCCTTCTTTTAGGCCGCAGCGGTGTCGTTACGAACGCAATGAAAGATTGGTTCGGGATTACGATGCCGGAAATTTACGGCTTCACGGGTATTTTGCTTGTATTAACCTTACAGCTTTCGCCGCTGATTTTCATGTACGTGTCCGGCGCATTGAATAACGTTGACAACTCCTTGATGGAAGCGGCAGAAAGCATGAACTGCACCGGTATCCGGAGAATGTGGAAAATACTGATGCCGCTGCTGACGCCAACATTACTTGCAGGCGGATTATTGGTCTTCATGAGAGCGTTCGCCGATTTCGGTACACCGATGCTCATTGGCGAAGGCTTCCGAACGGTGCCGGTGCTCATCTTTACCGAGTTCATCGGCGAAGTGGGCGGAGATGACGGTTTCGCGGCCGCGATCAGCGTCATCGTTGTTATTTTTGCAACAAGCGTATTCTTGCTCCAAAAGTACATTTCTAACAAGAAATCGTACAGCATGAGCGCGCTCAATCCGATTGTCCCGAAGGAGAAAAAGGGATTTGCGAACATTGCCGCACACGCTTATGTTTACTTGTTTACGTTGCTTGCAATGCTTCCGCAATTGTACGTCGCTTACACATCCTTCAAGAAAACATCAGGCAAAATTTTCGTGGACGGGTATTCGTTAGATAGCTACCGGTCAGCATTCTCGAAGGTTGGCGATTCGATTTTTAACACCTTCTTCTTGGCGATTGTCACCATCGTGATTATTGTTTTCGCTTCGGTATTGATCGCTTATGCCACTGTAAAACGCAAAGGCACAGTCGCAAACGTGTTGGATACATTCACCATGATGCCTTACATTGTTCCGGGTTCGATCTTAGGGATTGCGCTTTTGGTGACGTTCAACAAACAGCCGATGGTCTTAAGCGGTACAGCAGCGATTCTCATCATCGCCTTCGTCATTCGAAGGCTGCCTTATACGATTCGTTCCAGTGCGGCTGTCCTGCATCAAGTCAGCGACAGTGTAGAGGAGGCATCCATCAGCCTTGGAGCTTCGACGATGCGGACGTTCTTTAAGGTAACGGTTCCGATGATGCTCTCCGGCGTCGTGGCCGGCGCGATTCTAAGTTGGATCACGATCATTACGGAATTAAGCACTTCCATTATTCTATACACCGGGAAAACGCGGACGATGACAGTGGCGGTTTATACAGAGGTTGTTCGAGGCAATTACGGGGTAGCGGCTGCGCTTTCGACACTGCTCACCGTGATTACAGTCATTTCGCTGCTGCTGTTCTTCAAATTATCCGGCAAGAAAGAAATTACAATGTAATCTTAACGGGAAGCCTGGTTCCGCGTCTTGCGGAACCGGCTTTTTCCGTATTCTAGGGGGTAGCGGCATTGGCGGTGAAGGCGAGCTTTAGAGATACGATTCGGCGAATGTTTCTGCGGTATGCGTTCGTGCCGATCAGCCTTCTGTTCATCTTATTCATCCTGTTTACGGCGGTAAGTTCGAACAATGTGACCATGCACCAAACGAAGCAAGCCGGGGACTATATTCAATCTCAGCTTGCTGCTGTATTTCACGCCTACGCAAGCGAACTGGATGGGATGGCCTCATCGCCGGACGTCATACAATTGATCACGAGCCTGACTAACCGGCAGAACGTGTTTGAGCAATTTTACGAGTTTAATAACCATCAATCGGTAAGAAGCATCATCCATATTTTGGATCGAAACGGTGAGTTAATTGCTTCTTCAGCGTTAAATATTTCGAATTCGGCTGAGCAGGCGCTGGATGGAATCGTTACCCGCTTGTCGCGGACCGATGCGGATGTGTTAGCGGAGTCGAACCGCATCCCTTATTCGCACAGTCTTTTCACTTCCTATACGTTTGCGAAGAAGGTCTGGAACGAAGGGGAAGTGGCGGGTTTTGTCGTTTATCAATTAATGGAGAGGGATTTTGAGGAGCTGATTTTTGCTCAAAGCAACGAAATCGCGATTGTCACGGATCAGCATCAATACATCATTGCAACAACGAGCAACGTAGTTAGGGGCTTAATGAATAAGCTAACGCTGGAGTTTGTCGGCAGCAATGCAATGATTGAGGGGGCGAAATATTACGCATACCGAACCTCCGTGCCAGAGGGCCCCTGGAATATTTACACACTAAATTCTTTACATCAGCAGGATGATTTGTTCGTTTCCCTAGCAATTTTTTTCGTATTGGCCAGCATTCTGTTGTGGTTCGTCATCCAATACTTAGCTGGAAGAATTTCTTCCCGGCAAACCCGTTCCGTGTATGAGCTGATCAGTGCGGTCAATCAGCTGCAAGCCGGCAACATGAACGTATATGTAGATATTCGATCCGGGGACGAGTTTGAGTTGCTTGGCCATCAGTACAATGTCATGCTGCGGAGCTTGAATGAATTACAAACCCGCAATGAAGAGCTCTCCAATCTGCGGAGAGTAGCCGAGATGAAGCAGCTTCAGGCGCAATTTCAACCGCATTTTATATTTAATGTATTGGAGACGCTGCGTTACGCGATCGTTGTAAACAGCAAGATGGCTCAGGAGATCGTCATCATCTTGTCCAGATTGCTGCGTTACAGTATTCATTCGGAACAAACCACCGTAAGATTGAAGGAAGACCTACATTACATTAGTGACTATTTGCGTTTGCATGAAATGCGCTTTAAAGAAAAGCTTACTTATTCCTTAGAAGTGGATGAGAAAGCGGAAGCGGCGCTCGTTCCAAGGCTGATGCTGCAGCCTGTCATCGAGAATTCGATTAAGTACGGCTACCGCTCGAAGGAGCGGCTGCACATTACCATTACCGGAACCGTCGAGGGTATGAACTTGGTGATCACCGTTGAAGATAACGGTGGAGGAATGAGCGCGCAACGGTTGCAGGAAGTTCGCAGTGTCTTGGAAGGCGCCGATAATCATACGGAACACATCGGTTTGCACAATTTGCACAGGAGGCTGCGCTTAATGTACGGGGGGACATACGGCGTAAAGGTCTATAGTGTAGACGGCGAAGGCACAATCGTCCGCTTGGTAACCCCTTATCATCAGGAGGGTTGAGAATGTATAAAGTATTACTCGTCGAAGATGAGGAGATGATTCGCCAAGGTCTGCGGTATACGTTCGATTGGATGAAAGCCGGATGTATTGTCGCGGGGGAAGCGGCGAACGGGGAGGAGGGGCTGAAGCAGCTTCGAGCGCTGCAACCCGACATCGTGATCGTAGACGTCAATATGCCGTTAATGAACGGGCTGACGATGATCGAACGCGCGCTTGCGGATCAGTTGGGGGAGATGTGCAGCTTTATCATTTTGTCGGGATACAACGAATTTCATCTCGCAAAGGAAGCGATTCACCTTGGAGTCACGGAATATCTGCTTAAGCCGTTAGAGGAGCATCAGCTTTATGAAGCGTTGGAACGCGCGAAGCAGCAGGTAGAGATGAAGCGCAAGCTGAACGCCGTAAGGCAGTCGGCCTCGGGCGATCAACTGGAAGTGAATCCGATTCTTATGGAATTGCCGCGAAAATCGTCATATTACGTCTCTAAGATGATAGAGTATGTACAAGAGCACTACGCTGAAAAAATCAGTATGAACGATTTAGTCAACCGCTTAGGGATGAGCGCGACATATTTAAACCAGAAATTTAAACAGGAAACATCCTATACTTTTAACGACTTCTTAAACCGATACCGGATCCAACGGTCGATCGATAAGCTGAAAAATGAGGATGAAAAGATTTACGCGATTGCCGAAGAAGTCGGATTTAAAGATTACAAATATTTTATTACAACCTTTAAGAAGTACGTCCATTGTACGCCAAGCCAGTTTCAAGAAAGGTTCGGGTATCGGACTGGAAAAACATAGAAGAAACCGCAGGTAGCTGCCGGCAAGCCTGCGGTTATTCGCTATGCGCTTAAGATGCAGTCTGCACATCTACAAGGATTTCGTCTTCCAGGCGGAACGAGATTCCGTCACGAAATACCTGCATATGATATTCTCTCCATAAATAACGCTGCACAGCTTCCACCATATTCGCTTCAATCCAGACGATATGGCGTCCTTCGACGGCGATCTCTGCCGAGTATCCGGTTTCTTCCTCCCAAACAAGCACGACCTCTACGTTCTCCGGCTTGACTCCGCGCCGTTCGGCGACATGCAGGCAGATCGCGTTCGTCAATTCAGCTTCGGACAGCGTCATCATCGGTAACGGTTCCCCGGCCGGTTTCGATTAGTGAAGGCTTGCACCGCTTTGCGGATGATCACGAACAATACATAAATTGCCAAAAGGTTAATCGCAAGTCCCAGGAACGAGCCGAACAGTCCAAGGCCAGGCAAAATTCCGCCGAAGAGCATGCCGGCCAATCCGCCAAGCATCAGCCCGCCCAGCAATCCGCCAAACATCCCGCCGCCAAATCCTCTGCCCGCTCCGGTTCTTGTTCCTGTTGCCGGCGTTGTTGTACTCGGCCGGCGCGTTGCCGCGCCGTCGTTGATTCCGTCGGTGCGCTGAGGTGCGGGATTACGGATGCCAGGCTGATAAGAACGGCTTGGCGAACGATAGCGCGGCCTTGCGTCAACGTCGTCGATGAAAGGCGCCGTAATCGAAAAAAGCAGCGAGAACACAACAAACAATGCGGCAGCTTTCTTTAGCATTGTTAAATCTTCCTTTCTATGCAGTTATGTGTTCATAAGCATAATGTAAACAAAGGTTTTAAATCTTATCCCGGAGTTTGTTATAATGCAAGCGAGTTCGTTCGGCGTATTGCGGGGACATGCCGGAAGGGGGATTGTTATGATGGGGAATCGTTACGCTGAGGCGTATATTAAGTTTTTAGTGCATTTTCATGGAGATCGGGATTATTTCGAATGCCACGAGGTGTTGGAAGACTACTGGAAGGAACACCCTGAATCGCCTTATAGCATCACGTGGGTCGGCCTGATTCAATCAGCGGTTGCCATGTATCATTACCGGAGAGGCAATATCGCCGGCGCGGTGAAGCTGTTTACGGGCGCACTGGAGAAATTCCGTGAGGAGGATTTTCAGGAGCTCGGGATCGATGCCGCGCGCTGGCGGGAGTTGCTTGTGGCGACGCTGGCGAAGCTCCGCAGGGGGGAGCATTCGCCTTACGCCGATATTGATATACCGATCCAAGATCCTCAATTGAAAGCTGAATGCGAAGCTCGATGCAGGCAGCTCGGGTTAGCTTGGGGTTCGTCAAGCGATGTATGGAATGAGAACCTCATTCACCGGCATATCCGGAGGGACCGAACCGAAGTCATTGAGGAGCGTCAGCGGCAGCTGGAACAGCGCGGCGGTCGGTGACACGGATATTGTTCCCATAGATTTGTCCGTCGGAGGAAAGGCGGAATGCGCGCCGCTCCGGGAGATAATCCAATCTCACCGCATCTTCGAAGAAGATTTTCTGCCGCCGCAAATAATACAGAGGCAATGCCTGATGGTTAGATTCGGCGGGCGCCTCATCGCTGTCTTCCGAATCGTCCAGCCACAAGGATACGACACCGCTGACCGCACAGCCGCAGCCTTCCGAATCATAAACCAGCCGGATGCGCTCTTTCGGGGATTGCACATATTTCATCAACGCTGCGGCTGCATTTTCCGTAACATGAATAAACAAGTGATGACTTCCTTTCAATCTGTGTCGTTTTCTTGTATTGTAACATTTGATGAGCACTCATATAAAGGAGAGATGAAGATGTCGGCGGCAGAGCAAACGTTACACGAGTATTTGGAATTAATGAAAAAAATGAAGGCCTATGAAGAAGCGCTTGGTGTATTGTATTGGGATATGCGGACAGGGGCGCCGCGCAAAGGTCTCGAACAACGTTCGGAGGCCGTCGGTGTACTCTCTTCGGAGCTGTTTCGTCTGGGCACGTCCGAACGGATGGGCGAGCTGCTTGCCGCACTGTCCGAACCTTCCGTGTTTGCGGGATTATCCCGGATCCATCAACGGAGCGTGGAGGAAAACAAGAAGGAATATGAGCGTTCCGTAAAAATTCCGCCGGAGATGTATCAGAAGTACGTCGTATTGACGTCCCAAGCGGAGGCTGTGTGGGAGGAAGCGAAGGGCAATAACGATTTCGCGATGTTCCGCCCCTATTTGGAGCAAGTGGTGGATTACACGAAGCAATTTGTTGAGCTCTGGGGATATCAAGAGAATAAGTACGATACGCTGCTTGATAGCTTTGAGCCCGGTATGACCGTAGGGCAGCTCGATAAGGTCTTCGGAGAGCTGAGAGACCGGTTAGTTCCCCTCGTCGCGGCGGTTGCGGAGAAGAAGCCGCCGAACACGTCGTTCCTTTCCCGCAAGGTGCCGAAGGAACGCCAGAAGGCGTTAAGCGAATACATATTGAAAGAAATCGGCTATGACTTCCAAGCGGGCCGGCTCGACGCGACGGTGCATCCTTTTGCGACAGGATTAAACCCCGGCGATGTTCGCGTCACCACCCGCTATATTGAAGATGACTTTAAAAACTCGCTCTTCTCAACGATTCATGAAGGCGGGCATGCTTTATACGAACAAAACATTTCTCCGGAGCTTATCGGTACGAACCTGTGCACCGGTACTTCTATGGGGATCCACGAGTCCCAATCCCGTTTGTGGGAAAACATGATCGGACGCAGCCGGGAATTTTGGGAACGGTATTACGGCGATTTCCAACGGATGATTCCGGAATTTTCCGACATCTCGCTCGATGAATTCTACGTTGCGATTAACGAGGCAAAGGCGTCGCTCATCCGGACGGAAGCGGATGAATTGACGTACAACCTTCATATTATGATTCGATATGAACTGGAGAAGCTCTTAATCAACGATCAGCTGAAGGTGGCCGATCTGCCCGAAGCGTGGAATGAGAAATACAAAGATTATCTCGGCATCGTTCCTCCGAACGATCAACTGGGTGTGCTCCAAGATGTGCACTGGTCGGGGGGAGGCTTCGGGTATTTCCCTTCGTACGCGCTTGGCAATATGTATGCCGCCCAAATGATGCATGCCATGAAGCAAGCGATACCTTCTTTCGATGAGCATGTCCGCTCCGGCAGCTTTGGGCCGATCCGCGAGTGGCTGACCGAGAAAATTTATAAGCACGGCCGCGTGCTGACACCTTCAGAGGTCATCCGCAACACCGCGGGCGCCGAGCTGGATCCGTCTTTCTTGACGGACTATTTGCAGCGGAAATTCTCTGAGATTTATAAGCTGTAAGGTACAAGAAAAAATATCGGTACGGTTGGCTTAAAAATTAATCACAATAGACGAATGTCCTGCATACAATTGAAAGTGAATGATTGTATGGAGGAGGTTGTAAGATGGTAGCAGACAACGATTTACGGTGCCGCGAGATTATTACGAAAGCAGTCTGCGGCAAAGGTCGTAAGTTTTCTCAAGTAACTCATACCGTGACTCCGCCAAACCTTCCCACGAGCATTTTGGGGGCATGGATCATCAACCACCAGTATGAAGCGGTCCGATCCGGCGACGGCGTTGAGGTTGTGGGAACTTATGATATCAACATCTGGTATTCGTATGACCGCAATTCCAAGACAGATGTAGCGAAGGAGACGGTTTCGTATTCCGAGCTCGTGCCGCTTACCAATGTGGATCCGAAGCATCGCGCCTCGACAGAAGAGGTATACGCAGAAGCGACGCAGGAGCCGAACTGTGTGGAAGCGAGCATTACTTCGAGAGGCTCGGGCGTGCTCATTCGGGTGGAGCGCGAGTTTGAAGTAGAGATGGTCGCGGAGACGAAGGTATGCGTCGTAGTTTGCGATAACTGCGATGATGATTGGGGCGACAAGACCGCCGACATATCCGGTGGCGACGGCGATTTCGACGATCTTGACGCCGACTTGCTGGAGGACGATCTGGACGAAGAAGAATATTAATAGTGTCCGCCGCCCGCTTTCCGTGATATTCTCCCGTACTTACCGTTATTGTATGCTATTCGGATCACTGGGGAGAGGGCGTTCGCCCTCTTTTGTTTTCTTTGTTCGCAAGCATGTATCCTGATTGATTTCCGGGAGGCGAGTGCTTTGAACGTGTTTGTCCTGCATTCGGGGCAGCCGGAACTTGTCTCCTTTTTGGGCGCTCTGCGTGTTCCTTCCGGAACAGCCGTGCCAAGGCAGGACGGCAGAGTCCGCCTGCGCATCTTGTCCTTCCGCCAGTTCGACCGCTGGTCTGAGCGGCACGACGGGCAGTGGCTGCAGCAAGCTGAAGCCGTTCGGTTGGCGTCGAACGCGCAGCGGAGGACGCGGCATCTCCGCATGCATGGCTTGCGGTCGGTGTCCCGTCAACCGGCGGGAGCCGGCGAGGCCGCTTTACTTCGGCGGTATGTCATCCCTGTATTTCAATTGGATGCTCTAGGCGTATATACAACAGGGCCTGCTCAAGGCGCGTTGCGAGCGGAGCCGCGATCGATGAGGCATGCTCAGCACCGGTACAACAGGCTGCGAATGCTTGCGACGGACGCCAAGCCGGCAGCGGTGCGCCGGGCGGAGCGCGCGGCCGTACGCGCCGTATATGCGCTCGGTCTCGATTATGCCGTTGTCACGGTATGCTCCAGCGCGGACGGCCAACCGGTGATTGAGGCGTTGGATCCTTCGCCGATGGCGGCTTCCGAACCGTTCGGACCGTTGTATGCCGAGGCCATTCATCGGATGGCCGAAACATTCGATGCGTACACGTCTAATACGGGCGAGATCATGCTCGGTTTGGATCCTGAATTTGTGTTGCGCAGGCCGGGCCCCGGGGGGAAGATCGTGTTCGCTTCCCGTTACTTTCCCCGCCGGGGACGCGTCGGCTGCGACAGTGTTCGCATCGGCGATAAATTAGTTTATCCGCTTGCGGAATTGCGCCCCTCCCCTGCGGCCGAGCCGCAGGAGCTGTTCCGCAACTTGTACGCCGCGATGCGCCTCGCCGCCTCGCGCATAGATGACGCCAGCCTGGAGTGGCTGGCTGGAGGGATGCCCGCCCGCGGGCTCCCGCTCGGCGGGCACATCCATGTTAGCGGCGTTCCATTGGACGCCGATTTGCTGCGCGCCATGGACAATTATATGGCGCTGCCTCTCGTGCTGCTGGAAGACAGCACGACGGGGAGGCGACGCCCCCGGTATGGCGCGCTTGGCGATTTCCGCCGCCAATTCCATGGCGGCTTTGAATACCGGACGCTCCCCTCGTGGATTGTATCGCCTGCGGTCGCGATGGGCGTGATTGCCCTCGCGAAGGTCGTTTGCGAGCATTACCGCGAGCTGACGGAGCGTCCGTTGGCGAACCCGGAGATGCAAGCGCATTACTACGCGGGGAACAAAGAAGCGCTGTTGCCGGCTGCTGCGAAGCTGTGGGAGTCGCTGGAGCGTACAGCGGCGTACCAGCGTTATGCGAAGGCGCTTCGTCCGCTGAAGAAGGCGGTGCTCAGCATGCAAGCTTGGAATGAACAGCAGGACGTCAGGTCCGCGTGGAAAATTCATCCCTAGTACAAGAGAGTACCCGAAAATCGGCCGTTTCGTGGTATAATGAACGGATACATAGGAAGATGGAGGATGTTGACGTTCATGGCCAAATATACGCCGATGATGGAACAATATTTATCCGTCAAAGCGCAGGCGCAAGACGCTCTGTTGTTTTTTCGGCTCGGGGATTTTTATGAAATGTTTTTCGAGGACGCTGTGCTTGCGTCACGGGAGCTGGAAATTACGTTAACAGGCCGCGATGCCGGCCAAGAAGATCGAATTCCAATGTGCGGCGTGCCATACCATTCCGCAGAAAACTATATTGCTAGATTGATAGAGAAAGGCTACAAAGTCGCGATCTGTGAGCAGGTGGAGGACCCGGCAACGGCGAAAGGGGTCGTCCGCAGGGAGATCGTGCGTGTCGTGACGCCGGGCACGGTGATGGACGGGAAGACGGTAGCCGAGAGAGCGAATAACTACTTGGCGGCAGTCGCGGTTCGGAACCATCGTTGGGCGGTAGCCGCCTGCGACCTGACAACAGGCGAGCTGTATGCCGTGTCGACGGACACCGCGGAAGACGCTGCTGATGAATTAAACGTGTACGCCGTAACGGAGATCGTCGGATCAGCTTCCGTGATTGGTCAGTTAAGAAGCTTGTTCTCGGACCGTCGCAGAAACTTGGTGTTCACTGAACGGGAATGCTTGGACACGGAAGTAAATGCGATATTGGAACATTTTCCGCGGATCTCCTTCGAGGGCCTTCAACTGGAGCATCGGCAAGCAACGGCGCTCTTGTTATCCTATTTGACAGAGACGCAGAAGCGTTCTCTAGGGCATATCCGCGCGGTGAACCTGTACGAGCCGAGCGTTTATATGACGCTGGACCCTTTTACCCGCAAAAATTTGGAGCTGACGGAAACGGTGCGCGACCGCGCCCGCAAGGGATCGCTCCTGTCGGTGCTGGATCAGACCGTTACGGCGGCAGGCGCCAGACTGCTTAAGCGATGGCTGGACAAGCCTTTAACGAGCGCTGAAGCGATTCGGAAGCGGCTTGATGCGGTAGAAGCGCTGCAAGGGGATTTGCTGCTTCGCGAGGAAATGCGCGAGCACTTAAAGCGCGTGTACGACTTGGAGCGGCTTGCAGGCCGTATCGCCTACGGCACGGCGAACGGCCGGGATCTGAACGCGCTGGCGAGCACGTTGGCGGTCGTACCAGTTGTGATGGGGCTCCTTCGCGGCGCGCATGCGGAGATGCTTGCCGAGCTCGCCGGCGATCCGGACGACGGAGGGGATGTGCGCGCTTGGATCGAAGCGGCGGTGCATGATTCGCCTCCAGTGTCGTTGCGCGAAGGGGGATTGATTCGTGACGGTTATAACGAGCGATTGGACAAGCTCCGGGAGGCAAGCAAGAACGGCAAACGCTGGATTGCCGAGCTGGAAGCCTCGGAGCGCGAGGCTACGGGGATCAAGTCGCTGAAGATCGGCTACAACAAAGTTTTCGGTTACTATATCGAGGTCACGCGTTCGAATTTAGGTTCAGTTCCGGAAGGGCGTTACGAGCGAAAACAGACGCTTGCGGCGGCTGAGCGGTTCGTTACGCCGGAGCTGAAGGAGAAGGAGGCGCTCATTCTCGAGGCCGAGGAAAAGATGGTCGACCTGGAATACAGCTTGTTCGTAGAGCTACGGGAGAAGCTCTCCGCCGAGATTCCGCGGCTGCAGCGACTAGCGGACCGATTGGCTGCTCTTGACGTGCTGCAGTCCCTTGCAACGGTCGCCGCGCAGAACCGTTATGTGCGGCCGGATGTGCATGAGGGCTTCGGAATGGAGATCGTCGAAGGCCGGCACCCGGTTGTGGAAGGCGTGCTCACCGCCGGCACGTTCATCGCCAACGATACGCACTTTAGCCGCGATGAGAAACGGATGCTTCTCATTACCGGGCCGAACATGGCCGGGAAGAGCACCTATATGCGTCAAGTGGCGTTGATTGCGGTCATGGCGCAGATCGGCTCATTCGTTCCGGCGAAGTCAGCGAAGCTTCCGATTGTCGACCGGGTGTTTACCCGAATCGGCGCGGCGGACGACTTGGCCGGCGGTCAGAGCACGTTCATGGTCGAAATGCAGGATATCCAGACGATGATTGCGAAGGCGACCGAACGGAGCCTTGTCGTCATCGACGAGCTGGGGCGCGGCACCTCCACGGGGGAAGGGATGGCGATCGCGCAGGCCGTTATCGAACATCTGCACGAGACGGTTGGCTGCAAGACGCTCGTATCCACTCATTATCATGAATTGGCGCGGCTTGAGGCCGCTTTGCCTTATTTATGGAACGCTTGCATGGCGGTGAAGGAAAGCGGCGGGCAGGTAACCTTCTTACGCAAATTAATACCTGGCGCGGCGGACTCCTCCTACGGCATCTATTGCGCACAGCTGGCGGGATTGCCGGATTCGGTCATCGACCGGGCATACACGCTGCTTCGGGAATTTGAGGCCCGCGCCGTCGCCATTGCGGACGCACCGGCGGAGGCGGCTGCCGCTGCAGAGAATGTAAATAAAATTCCGTCCGATACGCCCGAACAGCTCGTCATGTTCGCGGAATGGAGCGGGGCTGCACCAAAGCAGGAGGATCCTGCAGCGAAAGAGCTGATCGAGATGATTAAACAGGCGGACCTGATGAATATGACGCCGCTTGACGCGATGAATTTCCTCTATGAGTTGAAGAAGAAGACGCAGTAACAAGTCTCGGCAAGAGAAGCGGATGGGAGCGGGAAACATGGGCATTGGATGGAAACGATGGTTTGCGGTTCCGGCGTTAAGCGCCGCTGTGGCGTTATCGGGTGTTGCCGCGCCGGCGCAAGCGGCGGCATTGGCTCAGCCGGTGGAACAGCTGAATGAGGTGTTTACGCTGATTGAGCAGTATCATATCAGCGGCATTACCGCGGAGGAGCTTCGCGACGCAGCGATTGAAGGAATGATCGAACGGCTGGAAGATCCGTATACAGTTTATTATAACGAAGAAGAATGGGCCGAGATGACGAACGCCTTCGAGCAAAACTATGCGGGGATCGGAATTCAATTTTACGAAACAGATCGAGGGCTTCAAGTTTTGAAGGTCTACTCGGGCTCCGCCGCGGAGGAAGCGGGACTTGCTGCGGGGGATATCGTGGTCAGCGTTGCCGGCAAACGCTTCGCCGAGTACGGCTTTGAGGAGCTGCAGGAGGATCTGTACGGCCGGGAAGGCTCGCAGGTGACACTGGGAGTCGTCAAGTCTGCAGGCGGCTCAGGCTCGGAAGTTGAAGTAACGGTGACGCGCAGAATGTTTCATATTCCGACGGTGGAGTATGCGTTCATGGATGGAGGAGCCGGGTATATTCGGATTGATTCCTTCTCCAGCGACACCGCCTTCTTGGCGGCTGAAGCGCTGCGGTCGTTCGCTCCTAAACCGACCTTAACCTCTTTAATACTAGACCTTCGAGGCAATCCCGGAGGTTACTTGGATGCGGTTGAGCGCCTTGCGGAATTTTTTATCGGCACCGGCGTATTACTTCGCACGGTTGACGGGAACGGAAATGAGGCTGCTATCGAAGTGGAAGGGGAACGAGCCGTCAACATCCCGGTCACGATTCTTGTTGACGAATACAGCGCCAGCGCGTCCGAGGTGTTTGCCGGCGCGATGCAGGATCATGAATTGGCGCGAATCGTCGGTACTCGGACGTTCGGCAAGGGAAGCGTGCAGCGGCTGATCGCGCTGCAGAACGGCGGAGGGCTGCGGGTGACGGTGGAGCATTATTTTACGCCGAACGGTTCTCAGGTGAACGGCGTAGGGATTATGCCGGACGTTGTGAAGACGCGTCCGCTGGACCAGACGTTAACGGCCGTTCGGATGTCGGGTATTGGACAGCTTCGTGTAGAACTGCTGCCTTATGAAACAAGAGTGAACGGGATTCCGTTCTTTCATACGGCTGATGTGCTGCGGGAGAATGGACGAGTCTATGTTCCGGCGCTTGATTTGGGAGCGTTCATCGGCGGCAGCGTAGTATGGAACGGTGCTAAGTCATCGGTCACCGTACGCGGTATGAATATCTCCATGGAATTCACCGCCGCCAACGGCTTAAAGCTGATGGAGGGCACGAGCTACATCGACGTCGCCCGATTCAGTGAAGCGTTTCCCGATGTGAAGACGTTGGTGAACAGCGAATCGGTCGTGTTGGAGTTGAAGTGAAATGGGTAAAATTCATATTCTAGACGATCATCTGGCGAACCAGATCGCCGCCGGAGAGGTCGTGGAGCGGCCGGCTTCCGTTGTTAAGGAATTGGTCGAGAACGCGATCGACGCCGGAAGCCGGCATATCGACGTGAGTGTGGAGGAAGGCGGAATTAAGAGCATTCGCGTTGTCGATGACGGCTCCGGCATCGAGCCTGACGACATGGAAGCGGCCTTTGAGCGGCATGCGACGAGTAAGATCCGGCACGGCAAGGATTTGGCCGCCATTAAGAGCCTCGGCTTCCGCGGCGAAGCGCTCCCCAGCATCGCCGCTGTGGCACGTGTGGAGTGCATCTCCGCGGCGGGGGACGGCGGATTGGGCCGCAGAATTGTCATCGAAGGCGGAAAGAGGACAGCGCTGGAGGATGCGGCTCAGCGAAAGGGCACGGATTTTCGGGTGGAGGATTTATTTTATAACACGCCCGCAAGATTGAAATATTTAAAGACGGTTCAGACCGAGTTGGGGCATATTACCGACTATATGTACCGCCTGGCGCTGTCGCGTCCCGATATTTCGTTCCGGCTTGAGCATAACGGCACAGTGCTGCTCGACACGTCGGGGAACGGCGACCTGCAGCAAGCGGCTGCGGCGGTGTACGGTGTCTCAACGGCGAAGCGGATGCTCCCGATCTCCGCGGAGACGCCGGATTACAAGCTCTCCGGCGTCATTGCCCGTCCGGATATTACCCGCTCGAACCGCTCCGGAATTACGGCGGTGATTAACGGGCGGTTCGTGCGCAATTTCCAAGCCGCTCAAGCCGTGCTGGCCGGGTATCATACATTGCTTCCGATTAACCGGTATCCGATTGCGATTCTCCACCTGGAGATGGATCCTTCCCTAGTAGATGTGAATGTGCACCCCGCAAAGCTTGAGGTACGCTTCAGCAAGGAAGCCGAATTGATGGAATCGATTCAGCGGGCTGTCCGCGAGGCGCTTCGCAAGGAGACCTTAATTCCTAGCGGCTTACCGGTGAAGGACCGCAGATTGCTGTTCGGCCAGACGCCGCAGGCACAAGCTCAGACACAAGTGCAGACACAAGCGGAGCCGCAGACCCAGTACCGTCCGCAGCAGAACCAACAGACGTTACCTCCGCCGCCGAAGCCTGAGTTCATTCAAGAATCTCTGCCGCTTTACAGCGGAAGAGGTGCCTCGGCGGCACCGGCGCAGCCGGTGAATCGCCCGCAGCAGCCGCTGCCGGCGGCGCAGCCTCGCCAGTGGGAGCCCCGCGACGCGGAGAAAATATTGCGCGCGTTGGAGCCGATGCCTGCAGCGAAGGAGGCAACGGACATGCCGGGTGAGGAAACTGTTGACACGGCTGAGGAGCGCGGTTCGGAAAGCGCGCCGAACGAACCGAGGTTCCCGCATCTGTATCCGATCGGCCAATTGCTTGGCACCTATATCGTCGCACAGAATGAGGACGGCTTGTTCCTGATCGATCAGCATGCGGCTCACGAACGCATCAATTATGAGATGTTTTACCGCAAATTCGGCAGCGTAGAACCGAACAGCCAGATGACGATTTTCCCGCATACGATCGAATTTACAAGCGCGGAAGCGCAAGTATTGCGTTCGCGCCTGCCATTATTGGAGAGCGTTGGGGTTTACTTAGAGCCGTTCGGCGGGAATACCTTTAAAGTACGATCCATTCCCGAATGGTTTCCTTCCGGGGAGGAAGCGGCGCTGATCGACGAGATGGCGCAGTGGGTGCTGTCGGAGAAGGCGCCTGATGTCGCCAAAATCCGCGAGGCTTCGGCGATCATGTGCTCGTGCAAAGCCTCCATTAAAGCAAACCAAGCCCAGACGATCCCTGCGCTGGAGAAACTGTTGGAGCGGCTTGCCGAATGCTCGAATCCGTTTACTTGCCCCCATGGAAGACCGATTGTGGTAAGCTTTACGAAGCGGGATTTGGAGAAAATGTTCAAACGGGTGATGTAGATTTTGTCCTTAATTGTTACGACGCCGTACAATGTAACGGCGGCGCTGGAGGCTGAAGCGAGAAGCCTCGCTGAGGCGTACAACGGAGAATATATTCCTCGCGAGCGATCGTCGCTGGCCAGATTGAGAAGACGCTATCCCGGCCGCCCGATCATTGTCGCCGGCGCGAACGGGTTGGAATGGCATAGTCCGGATGGGGAAGAACCTTTCTTCTTCCACCCCAGCATGAGCTTAGTGCGCGCGAAGCGTCTCGCAGCCGGTGAACGGGATGCCATGCTGGACGCAGCTGGTCTAACCCCCGGCGATTCCGTTGTCGATTGCACGGCGGGGCTTGGCTCCGATGCGATTGTATTCAGTTTCGCGGGCGGAGCCGAAACGAAGGTCACCGCGGTTGAGAGCCAATTCCCCCTCTACCTTGTCGTAGCGGAAGGGTTGAAGAGATACAACAGCGGCTGGGAAGAGTTCACACAAGCGATGCGGCGTGTCGAGATGATCCATGCGAATCATACGGACTATTTGCGCAGCCTTCCCGACCGTTCCCGCGATATCGTCTATTTCGATCCGATGTTTCGCACCCCGGAGGCCGCTTCCTCCAATCTTTCGCCGTTGAGAGCACTTGCGAACAGCGGCTCGATCACCGCCGAGGCGGTGGAAGAGGCGCGGCGGGTGGCGCGGAAGGCCGTTGTCATGAAGGAAAGGGGCGGGTCGCGGGAATGGGAGAGACTCGGGTTTCATCCGGCGGGCAAACCGCACAGCAGTGTCGCATATGGAGTGATACAGATTGAACGATAATTCCTTACTTGTGCTGGTCGGACCGACCGCCGTCGGGAAAACGGCATTCAGCCTCGAGATTGCGAAACAGATCGATGTCGAGATTATATCCGGGGACTCCGTGCAGGTCTACCGGGGCATGGATATCGGTTCGGCAAAGGCTTCACCGGAGGAACGCGCCGCAGTGCCTCACCATATGATTGATTGCTTCGATCCGGACGAACCGTTCACCGTGGCCGATTTCAAAGAGAGGGTCACCGCGCTGATTCGGGACATTCAGTCCCGCGGCCGCATTCCGTTCATCGTCGGGGGGACCGGGCTATATATTGAATCGGTCGTTTATGATTATCAATTCACGGAAGCAGTCGCCGATGAAGAGTCGCGCAAACGTTGGAACGCAATGGCCGACCGTGAAGGGACCGAAGCGCTGCATCGGCTTCTGCAGGAGAGGGATCCTGGGTCCGCCGGGCGTATTCACCCAAACGACCGCAAACGTCTGATTCGCGCGTTAGAAGTATTCGACGCAACCGGGAAGCCGATGTCGGAGCAAACACAGAAGAAGGAGAAATCGAGCCCGTACCATCTTTGCATGATCGGGCTTACGATGGAGCGGTCGCTTCTCTACAAGCGGATTGAACAACGGGTCGACGCGATGCTGGAAGAAGGTCTTGTGAAGGAAGTAGAGGCGCTATTAGCGAAAGGATATGATCGGAGACTTCCTTCGATGCAAGCGATCGGCTACAAAGAAATTGCCGCGTATTTGGCGGGAGAAATCTCTTACGAGCAAGCCGTTTACTTGCTGAAGCGGAATACAAGGCATTTTGCCAAGAGGCAGCTTTCCTGGTTTCGGACAATGCCCCAAATCAATTGGGTAGATGTGACGAATATAGGAAATTTAGATACCCACAATAGCCAAATTAATGCTATAATAGCTTCAAAGTTTCCTAAATGAAATTCACTCCAACAACTCGCCACGGGCACAGGGGGATACATAATGAACAAGTCGATCAATATCCAAGACACGTTTTTGAATACGCTCCGAAAGGAAAATATACCGGTGACGGTATATTTAACGAACGGCTTTCAAATTCGCGGCTTTGTCCGTGGGTTCGATAATTTTACAATCGTGCTGGACAGCGATGGAAGACAGCAGATGATTTATAAGCATGCAATTTCTACGTTTACTCCGCAGCGGAGCGTGTCTCTTGCTTACGAAACGGCTCAAGACGAATGATTGAAACATTTTGCGGAGCACATCCGTCTATATAGCTGTACCGGAACAACCCGTTCGGGTTGTTTCTTTTTATTTTATAATATAGAGAGATAGATTCGTTCATATCGGAGAACGGGGTAAAAGGAGTTGACACCTAATGAAAGCTAGAACTTGGTTTTTTGGAGCTGTAGGTTTAATTTTAATTGGTGTGTTGCTGTTTATCATCGGCTATGCGGTTATTTATATGAACGGCTATAAGCTGTTGGTGGAAAATGAAGAAAAGCTCAACATGGCGGAAGCAAGCGTCGTGTATGACCGCAATGGGGTAGAATTTACACAGTTATATACGCAAAACCGTACGATCGTTACGCTTGACGAGGTGCCGGATCTGCTGGAGGAAGCGATTATCGCAACGGAGGACCAACGGTTCTACGAGCATCCCGGAGTTGATTTCTGGTCTATTGGCCGGGCGATCGTGAAGGATATCGTCGCCCGCGACCTGGTGGAGGGCGGGAGCACCATCACGCAGCAATTGGCGAAGAATATGTTCTTGTCGGCGGACAAGACGTTCTTCCGGAAGGCGACGGAAGTATCGATTGCGCTTGCCTTAGAGAACAATTTCGAGAAGGACGAAATTTTAGAGAAATATTTGAATTACATTTACTACGGCAATGGCGTGTACGGCGTGCAGGCCGCGGCGGAGAAGCACTTTGGCGTATCGGATTTGGACGATCTTTCGTTGCTTGAGATTGCGGTGCTCGCCGGGATGCCGAAGGCGCCGGAGACGTATTCGCCGACGAACAATCCGGAACGCGCGCTGGAACGCGCTTCCGTTGTGCTGAAGCTGATGGAGGATCAAGGCTATATCACAGGGGAAGAGCGGCGGGAAGCGCTGAACAGCAAGCTCCGCTCCCCGTCCGAGCAAGCAAGCCGGAAGGCTTCCGCGATCAAGGACTACATTCTGGCGGAGGCTTCAAGGGTGACAGGCAAGTCTGAAAATGAATTGCGCATCGGCGGTTATCAGATTTACACAAGTGTGGATGCGAAAGCGCAGCGGGCGATGGATCAAGCATTCGCGAACGCGGAGCTGTTCCCGGAGGATGGACCGGAACAAATCGCACAAGGCGCGATGGTCATCATTGACCCGTCTACGGGCGGCATCGCGGCGATGAACGGCGGTCGGGATTATGTGGAAAAGGGACTCAACCGCGCCCTTGTGGACCGCCAGCCGGGCTCTTCCTTTAAACCGATCGCTACCTACGCCCCGGCGTTGGAAACAGGCAAATGGCACCCGTACTCTATGCTTCGGGACGAGAAGCTGACTTACGGAAACTATACGCCCACCAACTTAAGCGGAAAATACCAGGGCGAAATCACAATGTACGAAGCTGTGCAACGGTCCATCAACGCTCCTGCGGTCTGGCTGTTAAATGAAATTGGTGTGGAAAAAGGCCTGCAGTTCGCCCAATCCTTAGGGATTGATATGGCGAAGGAAGACCGCAACCTAGCGATTGCGCTCGGCGGATTAACGCATGGCGCTTCTCCCCTTGAGATGGCCAGAGCGTACGGCGCCTTCGCGAACGGCGGCCGTCTGGCTGAGACTTATGTGATCTCCGAGGTGAAGGACGCTTACGGGGCGACGATCTATAAGCATGAGCCGAAGGAAACGCGCGTCATGAGTGAACAAACTGCGTATTACATGACGTATCTGCTCGAGGGCGTCACAAGCAAAGGCGGTACCGGCACGCGGGCGAACTTCGGACGTCCGGTTGCCGGGAAGACGGGTACGACGCAGCTTGGGTTGAAGGGAGTCAAGGACTCCGCGGGCAACCGCGATCTTTGGTTTGTCGGGTACACCCCTCAATATGCCGCGGCGGTTTGGATGGGCTTTGACAAGACGGACACTGAGCATTATGTCAAATCGGGCAGCGGCATGGCGGCATCGATGTTCGCGACGGTGATGAAGGAAGCGATGAAGGATATGGAGGTCCGTGATTTCAAGCAGCCGAGCGGCGTAGAGGAGCCGAAGCCGGAGGAGAAGATGGAGCTTACGCCGATCACAGATTTGTCCGCGGTGTATGACGAGGAAGGGAATGTCGCTTCGCTTTCTTGGTCGCCGGCCGTGACGGGCGGAGAGCTTGAAGTGATGTACCGTCTGTACCGCAAAGAAGCGGAAGAGACGGAATTCCGCAGCTTGCTTGAGACGAAGGAGACGCTTATTGCGGATATCACTCTCTTGCCCGGCAAGACCTATTCCTATTATGTTACGGTGATGGTTCCGGAAGAAGAGGCGGAGAGTGCGCCTTCGAATGTCATTGAAGTGGCCGTTCCGGAACAGGGGGAAGGAACGGACGAATGGCTGGATCTTCCGGATCTGCCGGAAGGGGAAGACGGGGATGAAGGTCAGCCTAACGATGAAGGCGGGAACGGAACAGAGGAAGGGAATGGCCATGAAGGCGGCGAAGGAAATGGAGACGGAGGGGTTATGCCGGGAACCGAACCAGGTGTAAATCCGGGGAACGAGCCTCAACCGGAACCTGGGGCCGAACCGCCGCTGCCGGAATCGCTGCCTGATCCGTCGGAGTTGTTGCCGCCCCCAGGTCTATAATCGTCACAGTTTTCGGGCAACCCTCATGCTTCGGCAAGGTTTGGCATAAGATGTAGCGTAAAGTTATAGGCGAACGCCGTGACCAGTCACTTTTTTCTGGGCGCTCGCGTATAATGCTAGCACCTTCCAAAATGAGGTGAGCCCATGAATAACCGCAGCACGACGGGGGCTGTCAATGCAGCTCCCGTTTCCCAAGTTGCCGATAGACCGTCTCGCAAAATTCAAGTCGTGCTCCGCAACGGAGATCAATACACTACTCAGGCCCCTCAATCAACGACGTCGGTGCATCCGAAGACGATGCTGCTGCAAAGTCCGTTCGCGGACATTTTTAAAGAATTGGATCAAATGGTCGGATTGGAAAATGTAAAGCAATTGGTGTATGAAATTTACGCGATGCTGCAAATCTCGCAATATCGCGCGGAAGCCGGGCTGCAGTGCAAATCCCATGTGTACCATATGATTTTTAAAGGGAATCCCGGGACCGGAAAGACGACCGTCGCCCGCTTGATCGCAAAGCTGTTCCACCGGATGGGTGTTCTTTCGAAGGGCCATTTTATTGAGGTAGAGCGCGCGGATTTGGTGGGTGAATATATCGGACACACGGCGATCAAAACGAGGGAGCTTGTAAAAAAGGCGTTGGGCGGCATTCTGTTTATTGATGAAGCGTACAGCTTGGCGCGCGGCGGAGAGAAGGATTTCGGCAAGGAGGCGATTGACGCCTTAGTGAAAGGAATGGAAGATCACCGGGAGGATTTCGTGTTAATCCTTGCGGGGTATTCCGACGAGATGGATGAGTTTATCAGCTTAAACCCGGGACTTCCTTCACGTTTTCCCATTCAAATTGATTTCGGGGATTATACCGTCGACGAGCTGATCCTGATTGCAGAACTGATGAGCAAGGAGCGCGAATACGTACTGCTTCCCGGAGCGGTGACCCGTTTGAAACAGCTGATTGCCGAGGAGAAGCATGCGTTCTGGCGATCGTTCAGCAACGCACGATTTGTGCGGAATGTGCTGGACCGGGCGATTCGCCATCAGGCGGTCAGGCTGCTGCAGCAGTATCCGACCGTCCCGTCCAAACAAGAGCTCATGACGATCCGTCCTGAGGACTTGATGGGCAAGTAAAAAGCAAAAAAAGCAGTTGTCAGGATTTCACCTGAACAGCTGCTTTTCTTCGTTTCCGGCTGCCCCGCTTAACGGAGCTTCACTTCACCTTACCGCGGGAATCATGTTCCAACCTTGTTCTATGAATTTATTCGCTCTCTCTACATCTTCTTGCGTTCCTTCCCGGAACCCTTCCAGGGAATAAGGGAGGCCGAGCTGCTGCCATTTGTAAACTCCCATGCGGTGGTATGGCAATACCTCGATCTTCTTTACCACACCTAGTTGCTTGGCGAACCGTCCGACCTTGGTCAGATGGTCCGCGCTGTCGGTAAGTCCCGGAATGAGCACACAGCGGATCCAGACGTCTTTACCCATCTCGGAGAGATACCGCGCAAAATGGTGAATTCGTTCATTCGGCTGGGATGTGAGCGCCAGATGCCGGGCGGAATCCATCTCTTTCAAGTCCAGAAGAACGAGATCGGTATATTGCAGCAGCGCTTCGGCATGGGCAGGGTCACAGAAGCCCGAACTGTCAAGTGCTGTATGCAAATTCCATCGCTCTTTGCAAGCTTTAAACAGCTCTGCTACGAAGGGGGCCTGGAGTGTCGGTTCTCCGCCGGATACGGTGATGCCGCCGCCCGATTTCTGATAGTAATAAATATAAGGCTCGATTTCTGTCAGCACCTCTTCGACAGTCATCCCGCGGCCGCCCCCTGTATCCCAAGTATCGGGGTTATGGCAAAATTGGCAGCGTAACGCACAACCTTGCATGAATAACACGAAGCGTATGCCGGGGCCGTCAATCGTTCCGAAGGTTTCTAGAGAATGGATTCGTCCGATCATGCTTTTCTCACTTCCACTTATTAGAATAGATTACATCGAGCTGTGGAACGTCCGGTTAATCACCTCCAGCTGTTGCTCGCGTGTCAGTTTGATAAAGTTGACAGCATATCCGGAGACGCGCACGGTCAACTGCGGATATTGCTCCGGATGCTCCATCGCGTCTATCAGCTGTTCCCGGTGAAACACGTTTACGTTGAGATGATGCGCTTTGCGGTGCATGTATCCGTCCAACAGGAACGTTAAGTTATGAATTTGATCTTCCAACGTACGGCCTAACGCCTTCGGAACAATCGAGAATGTGTTTGAGATTCCGTCCAGGCTGTGTTCATAAGGCAGCTTTGCCACGGAATTCAGCGACGCCAGCGCGCCTTTGCGGTCCCGGCCATGCATCGGGTTGGCGCCGGGTGCGAAGGGCTCTCCAGACTTTCGGCCGTCCGGAGTCGCACCGGTTTTCTTGCCATAGACGACATTCGATGTAATGGTCAGGACAGACATCGTCGGCACCGCATTCCGGTAGGTCGGATGCTTCCGAAGCTTGTTCATGAACTTTTCGACAAGCTGGACGGCGATGGAGTCGACCCGATCGTCATTGTTGCCGTATTGCGGATATTCACCTTCGATGACGAAGTCCACGGCGATGCCTCGTTCGTTGCGAATCGGGCGAACCTTAGAGTATTTGATCGCGCTCAAGGAGTCGGCGGCGACGGACAATCCGGCGATGCCGCAAGCCATCGTCCGCAGGATTTCTCTGTCGTGCAGCGCCATTTCAATTCTTTCATAGCAATACTTATCATGCATGTAATGAATGATATTCAATGTGTTTACGTACAGCTTGGCCAGCCATTCGAGCATCGTGTCATAGCGGCGCATGACCTCTTCGTAATCAAGAACCTCCGAGCGGATCGGGGCGAGCTCCGGACCGACCTGTTCTCCGGACTTCTCGTCCATGCCGCCGTTAATCGCGTAGAGAAGCGCCTTCGACAGGTTCGCCCGCGCGCCGAAGAACTGCATTTGCTTGCCGATGCGCATTGCGGATACGCAGCAAGCGATGCCATAGTCGTCACCGTAGTATGGGCGCATCAGGTCATCATTCTCGTATTGTATCGCGCTTGTTTCGATGGATACCTTCGCGCAATAGTTCTTGAACGCTTCTGGCAGCTGCTCCGACCAAAGCACCGTCAAGTTAGGCTCCGGCGCGGGACCAAGATTGTAGAGCGTGTGCAGGAAGCGGAAGGAGGTGCGGGTAACGCGCGTTCTTCCATCCAAGCCCATGCCGCCGATCGATTCGGTTACCCATGTCGGGTCGCCGCTGAACAGTTCGTTATAATCCGGCGTGCGCAGAAATTTCACGATGCGCAGCTTCATGACGAAGTGATCCACCAGCTCCTGAGCTTCTTTCTCTGTGAGTGTGCCCTCCTCCAGGTCCCGCTCTATATAGATATCAAGAAAACTGGATACGCGGCCCAAGCTCATGGCAGCGCCGTTCTGCTCTTTAATCGCAGCAAGATAAGCAAAATAGAGCCATTGGAACGCTTCTTTGGCATTGGACGCAGGTCTGGAGATATCGAAGCCGTAGGATGCGGCCATCTGCTTCAATTCTTGTAACGCGCGGATTTGCTCCGACATTTCCTCCCGTGCGCGAATGATGTCCTCAGTCATGACATCAGCTTCATACAGTTCAGCGTCGCGCCGCTTCTCTTCGATTAAGAAGTCAACGCCATAGAGCGCTGCTCTGCGGTAATCGCCGATAATCCGCCCGCGGCCGTATGCGTCGGGAAGACCTGTAATAATACCGGCTTTCCGGGCTTTTCGCATCTCAGGCGTGTAGGCGTCAAATACGCCTTGGTTATGTGTTTTGCGAATGTCCGTGAACATCTTGACGATTTCATCCGGGAGTTCGAAGCCGTACGCTTTACAAGCATCCTGCATCATGCGGATGCCGCCGAAAGGCTGAATGGAGCGCTTAAACGGTTCATCGGTTTGCAGTCCGACGATCTGCTCTTTATCCTGTGCAAGGTAACCCGGCTTGTGTGAAATAATCGTCGAAACGGTATTTACGTCAACATCCAGTACGCCGCCATTCTCGCGTTCCTTGCGGCTAAGTTCTTGGATGAGCTCCCACAGCTCCACGGTTCGCTCCGTCGGTCCTTCGAGGAACGATTCGTTCCCTGTATAAGGCGTTAAGTTTAATGACAGAAAGTCGTTTACATCGATGCGGTTCATCCATTTTCCCGGTAAAAATCCTCTCCACGGCTGCTGCATGGCGTTCTGTTGCCGAATTTCCTTTTCTTGAATCGCCATCTACCGACACCTCCAACAAGAATCTCTCTCTTCATTGCAAGTATAGAACAACGGATCGAAAAATAATGTGAAAAAATTCACATAATTAGATATTCATTATTCATCTGTGCGGAAGTGAAATATCATGTACAATAATCCTTGATGTATGGGTATGGTATGGATAAGATATTGGAGGTTTCCGAATGACAGATAAAGAACAGATCCTCCGGAATGCGGAAGTATGGGCGAAGGAAAAGCTAGGAGGAGACAGCAGCGGCCACGACTGGTGGCATATTGAGCGGGTGCGGCGGCTTGCGGTAAGGCTGGCACAGGAGACCGGGGCTGACAGCTTTATTACCGAGCTTGCCGCACTGCTTCACGACCTCGCAGACGAGAAGCTGTTTCCGGACACGGCCGCTGCCTACGAAGAGATGCGGCTCTGGCTGGATGGGCAAGGCGTCGAGGACGAAATGAAAGCACATATTATTGAGATTATCCAACATATGTCGTTTAAGGGAGGCACACAGTCTTCCATGCGGACGTTGGAAGGCTGTGTCGTTCAGGATGCTGATCGGTTGGACGCGTTAGGGGCGATCGGCATTGCCAGAACCTTCGCATATTCGGGCTGGAAGGGGCAGCCGATGCATGATCCGTCCTTGCCGCCGCGAACCAGCATGACCGCTGAGGAATACAGGAACGGGAAGAGTTCGGCTTACAATCATTTTCACGAGAAACTGTTGAAGCTTAAAGATTTGATGAACACGGAGGCTGCCAAGCGAATTGCTGAAGAGAGGCACCGGTTTATGGAATCCTTCTTGGAGCGGTTTGAGAAGGAATGGGGCGGGGTGGACTGACCGGCTCTGGAAACGCATCTCGCTGGGTGGTAATGTAGGGGAGAGAAGGGAGTGCCGAACACATGAAAATAAGCCCGGTTTCCACACAAGTTACTATGAAGGATCGCGCGATTCTCGTAAGCCTTGTAACGGAGGCGGAGTCGGACGGACTCGTCCGATATTCGTTGGAAGAGCTCGAGCGTTTGGCAGAAACCGCCGGCGTGGAAGTGTTGGAGTCGATCCTGCAGAAGAGGGAAAGGCCTGATGTCAAGTGGTTTATCGGCCAAGGCAAAGTATCGGAGGTCCGCCGCAAGCTTGAAGAGCTCGAAGGAACGACGGTGATTTTCAATCAAGAGCTGTCAGGCTCTCAAGTTCGGAATTTGGAAGCCGCCCTCGATGCGAAGATTATTGACCGCACACAGCTTATTCTAGATATCTTTGCGCAGCGGGCCAGCACAAGGGAAGGAATATTGCAGGTGGAGCTGGCGCAGCTGAGTTATTTGCTGCCCCGATTGTCGGGACACGGCAAAAACTTGTCCCGGCTAGGCGGCGGCATCGGCACGCGGGGCCCGGGTGAGACCAAGCTTGAAACAGATCGCCGCCATATTCGGAACCGAATTGCGGAGCTGCGGAGACAATTGGATGAAGTGAAGCGGCACAGGCAGCTGCACCGGGACCGCCGCAAGAAGAGCGGTGTATTTCAAGCCGCGCTCGTCGGATACACGAACGCGGGGAAATCCACGTTGTTGAACCGGCTGACGAAATCGGAGGTTTATGCGGAAAATCAACTGTTTGCCACCCTAGATCCGACGTCTCGGAGCTTGGATTTGAACGGTGCCGGCGAAGCTTTATTAACCGATACGGTCGGTTTTATTCAGGATTTGCCGCACGATCTTATCGCAGCGTTCCGCGCGACGTTGGAGGAAGTATTGGAGGCGGACTTAATTTTGCATGTCGTTGACGCGTCCTCGCCTATGCGGGATCAACAAATCCGGGTCGTGGAGGAAGTGCTTGAGGATCTGGGTGTCCGTGGTAAGGAGACGGTGCTGATCTACAACAAGCTTGATTTATGCTCTCCTGAGGAACGGCAAATGATTTTGCAGCGCGAAGATGTGTTGAAGGGGTCGGCGCTGGATGACGCATTCTTAGATCGGATCCGTACCTTGCTGCAAAACAAGGTCATGGGCGATGTGCTCACATTGCGCATTCCCGCGGAGCGCGGTGATGTGATCGCCTTGGCGCACCGCACCGGGGAAGTGATCTCGTCTCAGCATGAGGAGGATACGCTTGTCGTGGTTTTGAGGGTCAACGCAAAAGTGTACGCACAGGCGAAGGCTTCGCTTGCCCCTTATATTCAGTAATTTTCTTAAAAATGGGAGAAAGAGAAACATGGCATTGGAATTGCACCCGAAGTTACGTGATGCGGCAGCGGCTGCGGAGCAGCTTGCCGCCGCAGCATTCAAACGAATTGACCAATTGATCGACGCGAATCAATGGAAGGTCATTCAAGCTTTTCAGAAACATAAAGTAAGCGATTTTCATTTTAACGACTCCACAGGATATGGGTATAACGACCGCGGCCGGGAAACGCTCGACAATGTTTACGCTGCGGTATTCGGCGCGGAGGCGGGACTTGTACGAACGCATTTTGCGTCGGGGACGCATACGATTTCTACGGCTTTGTTCGGCGTATTGCGGCCGGGAGATGAGCTGCTTTTTATTACGGGATCTCCTTACGACACACTCCATAAAGTCATCGGCAAGGAGGGGGACGGAATCGGCAGTCTGCGGGATTGGGGCGTCAAATGCACGATTGTTCCCCTGCTGGAGAACGGTGACGTGGATTGGGTTGCCGTAGAGCGTGCATGGAACCCCAAAGTCAAGGTTGTCGCGATGCAGCGTTCGCGCGGATACAGCTGGCGGCCTACCTTTACAGTGGACCAGATCGGGGAAATGGTGGCGAAGGTGCGCAGCTGGAATCCCGATGTGATCACCTTTTTGGACAATTGCTACGGCGAATTTACAGAGGAACGGGAACCGACGGAAGTCGGGGTGGACCTGATGGCGGGCTCACTCATTAAGAATCCTGGCGGCGGCCTCGCGCCTACCGGCGGTTACATTGTCGGACGTAAAGCTTATGTAGAGCTGGCGGCCAATCGGTTATTCGCGCCTGGCATCGGGTTGGAGGTAGGATCGATGTCAGGCGTGATGCGGCTGCTGTTTCAAGGACTCTATCTTGCGCCGCATACGGTGGGACAAGCGTTGAAAGGCGCTGTGTTCACTTCCGCGTTATTCGATTCTTTAGGTTTTGTGACCAACCCCACATGGAATGACAAGAGATCTGACATCATTCAAGCGGTACGGTTTCATACGCCGGAGCAGTTGATTGCTTTCGTGCAAAGTATACAGCGCTCTTCGCCTGTAGACGCGCATGTTGTTCCTGAGCCATGGGATATGCCGGGTTATTCCGATCCTGTCATCATGGCCGCGGGAACATTTATTCAAGGGGGAAGCCTTGAATTAAGCGCAGACGCACCGATTCGCGCGCCTTATATCGCATATATCCAAGGCGGATTAACCTTCTCGCATGTGAAGTTAAGTGTCATGAATGCTGTGCAATATCTGCTAGAACACGGAAAAATGTAAAAAAATATTACATTTAAACTTAACATCCGTTGACATGTTTTCCGCTGATCGGGTATGATGATGGTAACTATACGATTGGAAGGTGATGGTTGATGGGGGATGAGATTCGCCGCAACATGGCCTTGTTTCCAATTGGAATTGTCATGAAGCTGACAGATTTGACAGCTCGGCAAATCCGTTACTATGAGCAGCATGAGCTAATCATGCCCGCGAGAACTTCGGGCAATCAACGGATGTTCTCTTTTAACGATGTGGAACGTCTGCTGGAAATTAAATCATTGATCGAGAAGGGCGTAAACATCGCCGGAATTAAACAGGTTCTGTCTCCAGTGAAGAGCGAGTCCGAAGAAGCTACCGCATTGAATGAACGCAAGGTTGTAAAGCGAAGCGAATTGTCGGATAAAGAATTGCACAATATGTTGAAGAAGGAACTCATAACTGGAAGCCAGAGAGGTCATAAAGTCTCCTTAATTCAAGGTGAGCTGTCCCGTTTTATGACGAGGAGATAGGGTAAAATCACTAGCTTATTTCGGATAGGAGTGGTCGTTTTTGGGTTACACGAAGGAAGATATACTTCGGATTGCGGAAGAAGAAGGGGTTCGCTTTATTCGCCTGCAATTCACGGATTTATTAGGTTCTGTTAAGAATGTGGAGATTCCGTTTTCGCAGTTGGGTAAAGCTTTAGACAATAAAATGATGTTCGACGGATCTACAATTGAAGGGTATGTGCGGATCGAGGAATCGGATATGTATTTGTATCCGGATTTGGATACGTGGATGATCTTCCCGTGGACCCAGAATGAACGCATTGCGAGACTGATTTGCGATGTGTATATGCCTGACGGCACGCCGTTTTCCGGGGATCCGCGCGGCGTGCTCAAACGGGTGCTGAAGCAAGCGCAGGAGATGGGCTTTACAACGATGAATGTCGGTCCCGAGCCTGAATTCTTCCTGTTGAAGACGGATGCGAATGGTAAGCCGACGCAGGAGACGAATGACCAAGGCGGTTATTTCGACCTGGCGCCGATGGATTTGGGCGAGAATTGCCGCCGGGAAATCGTGCTCACCCTCGAAGAGATGGGGTTTGAAATCGAGGCATCCCACCACGAGGTCGCTCCGGGGCAGCATGAGATCGACTTCAAATACTCTGACGCGATCCATGCGGCGGATCAAATTCAAACCTTCAAGATTGTCGTGAAATCCATCGCGCGGAAGCATAATTTGCATGCTACCTTTATGCCGAAGCCGTTTTACGGCTTGAGCGGATCGGGCATGCATTGCCATATCTCTTTATTCCGCGGGAATGAGAATGCGTTCTACGATGAGAGCGACCGGTATGGTTTGAGCGCGACGGCGAAGCAATTCATGGCAGGTGTATTGAGCCATGCCAAAGGCTTCACGGCGATCACGAATCCGACGGTCAATTCTTACAAACGTCTAGTACCCGGCTATGAAGCTCCCGTATATGTGGCATGGTCCGCGAGCAACCGCTCGCCGATGATCCGAATCCCGGCATCCCGCGGCTTAAGCACAAGGATTGAAGTGCGCAACCCGGATCCGGCGGCGAACCCGTATTTGGCGATGGCGGTCATGTTGGCTGCAGGCCTGGACGGTATCCGCAACCAGATGGTTCTCCCGGCTCCGGTTGACCGCAATATTTATATCATGAGCGAAGAGGAGCGCAGGGAGGCCGGTATTCCCAGCTTGCCGGAGAGTTTGCGCATCGCCGTCGATGAGCTGCTTGCCGACGAAGTCGTCTGTGACGCGCTCGGCGATCACGCCCTCGAGCACTTCATTGAGCTGAAGGAAATCGAATGGGATATGTACCGTACCCAAGTACACCAGTGGGAGCGGGATCAGTATTTAGAGATGTATTGATGGTTATTTATAGTACCCCCCCGCCAAGCAATGGCGCGGGGGTTGTTTTTTTGTTTCAGGCCGAATTTTCCTCTTACCGAACAACTTCCTTTCCGCTGCAGCAGGCAAGTATCATCCATCATCTCAAGCGTCTGCATAGGAGGACCCCGAAAAAAATCCCCCGCTAGGCGGAGGATTCGCACCATATCATTTACATCATCTGACGAAAAATTCCGATTACCTTACCCAATACAGTGACATGCTTGTATCGCAACGGTTCCATTGTCGGGTTCTCCGGCTGGAGGCGGATGTGATCGCGTTCTTTATAGAACGTCTTCACGGTCGCTTCATCATCCTCTGTCATCGCAACGACAATATCCCCATTGGAAGCGGTTTGCTGCTGGCGCACGATCACATAGTCTCCGTCAAGAATTCCGGCTTCGATCATACTGTCGCCAACGACGGAGAGCATAAACACTTCATCGTCGCGAACCATGTTGGCCGGCAGCGGGAAGTAATCTTCGATGTTCTCAACGGCAGTGATCGGCTGCCCCGCCGTTACTTTACCGACCAACGGCACTTTCGACACCGCAAGGCGAACCATGCTCAGTTCGTCTTCGTCGCCGAGCAGCTCGATAGCGCGAGGTTTGGTAGGGTCGCGGCGAATGAAGCCCTTCTTCTCTAAACGGTCCAGATGACCGTGTACGGTAGAGCTGGAAGCAAGGCCTACAGCTTCGCCGATCTCCCTTACGGAAGGAGGGTATCCTTTCTCCCGAACTTCGCTGCGTATAAAATCTAAAATTGCTTGTTGCCGATTAGACAGCTTCGTCGTCAATGGTATCACTCCAAGTACAATAGTTATTAATGGAAATTATATCACAGAACCGGAGTTCGTACAAACATGAGTTCGAAAAAATATTGACACAAACAATTGTTCGTGTTATTTTATGTTCAGAACAAACGTTTGGAGGGTTCTTTGATGAAGGAAATTACATACAAACAACATACATATACACGTAGGAAGTTGATGGTTCGGTTGATGGCAGTCATGCTGCTGGCGGTTATCGGCATCACATCTGGTATGATGCTCCACGTTCATGCTATGGAGCAGAACATTGTTGTAAACTACAATGGATCTTCTGAGAAGGCTGCAGAAGCAGAACCTATCGATCGAAGCCAATTATTGAGCGTGTCCCCCGGGGATACACTTTGGACGATCGCGAAAAATTATGGACCGGATGATGTTAGCGTGAAGAAATATGTTCAACTTATTATAGAAGAGAATCAACTAACATCAGCGAATCTTCAAGTCGGCCAAGTTCTAAAGCTCCCTTGACGCAACATTATTTCCTTCCAGTCTACAGCGCATCTTGACTTGTCTCTCCCCGCTATGTCAAAGTATTGGAGAAAGGGGAGAACCATCATGTTATCCGCACGCATTCAGAGAATTAATGAATTGTCACGCAAGCAGAAAACCATCGGCTTAACAGACCAAGAGAAAGCCGAGCAAGCGTTGCTTCGCAGACAATATATTGATGATTTGAAGACGCAGGTCAGACAACAACTAGATGCGGTAGAATTTGTAGACGAGAACGGAAAGAAGGACTGAACTCATGTCGCGTAAATGGGAACGAATGGTGGAGAAGAACACCAAGCAAGTGAATAAAATAAGGCAGAAGAGGGGACAAGCCCGAATTGAGGAGAAGGATATTGTAATCCGTGGAAGAAGCTGGCTGTTTCCTTTGATCCTCATCTTTATTGCCGTGTTCTTTGCTTTCACGATGCCGCCTGAAGGCAGAACAGATACAATGTACACGATTACTATTATTCTGTATATCTTACTTGCATTGTTTTACTTCTTCGCGCGTCGACCTTTTCTTAAGATCAGTAAGAATCAATTAACTTGGAGAACCTTCACGGGCGACAAGGTCATTCCTGCCGATCAAGTCGCAATGATCCATATTGGAGACAATGAATCGGTAATCCATCTGAAGAACGTGAAGACGAAGCGTTCATTCTCCCGAGTAATGAACTTGTATCCGATGGAACAACTGAATCGTGTGCTTCGGGAATTCGGCACGGATCATCGAATCCCGATTATCGGCGACGCAAAGGAGTCCAATCAGCCATGAGAGTTAAAGCCGTCTTATTTGATTTAGATGACACCTTGTTGTGGGATGAACGTTCTGTGAAAGAAGCGTTCGAAATGACTTGCCAAGAAGCGGCGGCAGAGAATTCAAATATTGTGCCGATCGAACTGGAACGAGCCGTTCGAGCCGAAGCGAGAAAACTATACGAGAGCTACGAAACCTTCCCGTTTACACAGATGATCGGGATCAATCCTTTTGAGGCGCTGTGGGGACAGTTTCGGGAGGGGGAAGATCCTGCGTTCCGCAAGTTGGAGCAATTAGCTCCACAGTACCGGAAGAACGCTTGGACGAACGGGTTGAAGGCGGTTGGAATTGACGACCCGGAACTCGGGGAAAGACTCGGGGAAAGATTCCCCGTCATCCGCAGGCAACTTGCTTATGTGTATGAGGAGACCTTCGAGGTATTGGATGCGTTGAAGGGAAAAGTGAAGCTGCTGCTGTTAACCAACGGGTCTCCTGACTTGCAGAAAGAGAAGCTTGCAGGAGTTCCTATGCTTGCACCTTATTTCGATCATATTGTCATTTCCGGAAACTTCGGTCGGGGGAAACCGGACCCATCCATCTTTGAGCATGCCCTTCACTTGCTTGGTGTTCGACCAGAAGATAGTTTGATGATCGGCGATAAATTAACGACAGATATACTCGGCTCAAGCAGAATAGGGATGGTGAATATCTGGATTAACCACCACGGGTTGGAGGTAGGGGAGCATGTTCCTCCTACGTATTCGGTAACCCGACTTCGCGACATCATGAAATATATCGAAGGGTAAGGACTGCATCATATGGCACAATAAAACCGCCCCGGCGTTCGCGAGGGCGGTTCGTCGTCATTTCCTTTAGGCCTTCTGAAACTCTGGATCGTTGTACGGTTGAGCGATCCAGCCTTGCGGTTCGATAAAGAGGCGTACGGCTACAATTTGGCGGTCTTCCATTAAGGTGAAGAAGTGCGGGTGTTCCTCAGGAACGGAGATCACGTCTCCGGCTTCGAGCTCGACGTCGAAATATCCGACATCTTCTGCTCCTTTAATGACAAAGATGCCATGTCCGGCTGTAATGGCACGTACTTCGTCTTCCGTATGTGTATGCACATTCTCAAACTTCTTCAATAATTCATCAAGATTCGGTGTAGCATCAGACAGGGTAATAATATCCCATGTCTTGTAACCGCGGCGGTTCGCCAAATCGCGGATTTCCGCGTCGTATGTTTGAAGAACTTCGTTCTTTTCATCGTCAGACAATACGAATTTTTCGCGGAGATGCTCCGGCAGCTTCGAAGTGTCCCAGTGTTCATACAATACGTGTTGACTTTCTAAGAATGCTTTGACGTTCTCTTCACCGCGAATACGTTCGTTCGTATTACGGATTCGAATCTCTGCCATGTGAATCACTCCTTATGGATATTATTATAGATTAGAATTATTATATTATAGAATATTTAAAATTTGTTGTCATCTATTTCCCTTGCGAATTCCGAGTAATTTGGTAAACTATTGAGAATTAGAAAATGTAGGATGGTGGCTGCTCATTGAAGAAGACAGAGCTTGAACTTCAATTGGAGAAGAAGATATTAATCATAGACGGTGCTATGGGCACTATGATTCAGCAGGCGAACTTAACTGCTGACGATTTTGGCGGAGAAGAGCTGGAAGGATGCAACGAGATGTTGTGTTTGACCCGGCCTGATCTCATCTCACAAATCCACGAAGCTTATTTAGACGCAGGCGCGGACATCATTGAGACGAATACATTCGGCTCTACCAGCATCGTTCTTGCAGAATACGATATTCCTCACAAAGCCCGTGAATTAAATATTGCGGCCGCTAAACTGGCGAAGGAAGCCGTAAAGAAATATTCCACGCCTGAGTGGCCGCGGTTTGTCGCAGGCGCAATGGGACCGACGACGAAAACCTTGTCTGTAACCGGCGGAGTAACCTTCGAAGAGCTTGTCGATTCGTATTATGAACAAGCCCTTGCTCTCATTGAAGGCGGCGTTGACGCGATCTTGATGGAAACATCTCAGGATACGTTAAATGTGAAGGCGGGAAGCATCGGGATCCGGAAGGCGTTCGAGATGACCGGCATCACCTTGCCTCTCATGATTTCGGGCACCATCGAGCCGATGGGCACCACGCTGGCCGGGCAAAATATAGAGGCGTTCATGGTCTCCCTTGAACATCTAAAGCCGATCTCTATCGGTCTGAACTGTGCTACCGGGCCCGAATTTATGAAGGATCATCTGAGAACATTGGCGAACCTAACGGGAGCAGCGGTGTCTTGCTATCCGAACGCGGGGCTCCCCGACGAAGAGGGTCATTATCATGAAACGCCTACGTCGCTCGCGAAGAAGCTCGCGGATTTTGCCGAGCATGGTTGGCTGAACATTGCGGGAGGATGCTGCGGTACAACCCCCGATCATATTCGCGCTCTAGCTCAGGAGCTTTCGAAATACCCTCCAAGGCCGCGGCAAGGCTCGCATCCTGCGGCGGTGTCTGGAATTGAACCGGTATATCTGGAGGAAGATAACCGCCCGATTTTGGTCGGGGAACGAACGAATGTGATCGGCTCCAGAAAATTCAAGAGATTGATTTTCGAAGGCAAATATGAAGAAGCGTCCGAGATCGCCCGCGCTCAAGTAAAGAACGGTGCGCAAATCATTGACATAAACCTTGAGGATACGGAGCTGGACGAAAAGAAGGCAGTCGCTGAATTTTTGAAGCTGGTTACCAAGAAAGTGAAGGTCCCGTTGATGCTGGATTCTACGAATCCGGAGGTATTGGAGATTGGCCTTAAGCATTCCCAAGGCAAAGCCATCATTAACTCCATCAATATGGAGGATGGGCTGGAACGATTTAATAAGGTCGTGCCGCTAATCCATAAATACGGAGCTGCTGTGGTCGTAGGTTTGATTGATGAAAAAGGAATGGCGGTATGGGCCGAGGATAAGCTCCGAGTGGCGAAACGTTCCTACGATATCCTCGTGAACCAATACGGTCTCAATCCCAAGGATATTATCTTCGATCCGAACGTATTTCCGGTCGGTTCAGGCGACCCGCAATATATTGGTTCCGCCAAAGCAACGATTGACGGGATTCGTCTCATCAGCGAGCATTTTCCGGAATGCTCGACTGTTCTAGGCATCAGCAATGTCTCCTTCGGGTTGCCTCCTGCAGGCAGGGAAGTGTTAAATTCTGTATTTTTGTATCATAATACAAAGGCAGGACTTGGATATGCCATTGTGAATACAGAAAAGCTCGAACGGTATGCTTCTATTCCGGAGGAAGAACGGAAGCTTGCCGAGGATCTCATCTTCCATACAAGCGATGAGACATTAGCTGCATTCGTTGCCTACTTCCGTGAGAAGAAGGTCGAAGTGAAAGAGAAGATCAGCAATCTTACACTGGAAGAACGACTTGCTTCTTATATCGTGGAAGGAACGAAGGAAGGACTCTATGCGGACTTAGACGAAGCGTTGTCCAAATACAAACCGCTTGAAATCATTAACGGGCCTTTAATGAACGGTATGGATGAGGTAGGCCGGCTGTTTAACAACAACGAATTGATCGTAGCGGAGGTGCTTCAAAGCGCGGAAGCGATGAAGGCGGCTGTATCCTACCTTGAACCGCATATGGAAAAGACGGAATCCAGCGTGAAGGGCACGATTATGCTTGCTACGGTCAAAGGTGATGTGCATGATATCGGTAAAAACCTTGTCGAGATCATCTTGGCTAATAACGGGTATAAAATTATTAACCTCGGGATTAAGGTAGCGCCGGAGCAGTTAATCGAAGCCTACAAGCGGGAGAAACCGGACGCGATCGGCCTTTCGGGCCTGCTGGTGAAATCTGCGCAGCAGATGGTCACTACGGCCCAAGATTTAACGGCGGCGGGCGTCAATGTGCCGCTGCTCGTCGGGGGCGCCGCGCTGACACGGAAATTCACGAGAAATAAGATTGCGAAAGAGTATGAAGGTATCGTACTGTACGCGAAGGATGCCATGGAGGGCTTGGAGCTCGCCAACAAGCTTATGAATCCCGAAGAGAGAGAAAATCTCATTCGTGAACTGAGAGAAGCGAAGGAATCAGATGTGATGGATTCGGGACGGAAACAGAAGACCGAATCTGACGGCGGCGAACAGAAGGTGTCGAATGTTTCGAGAGATGTTCCGGTACAGGTCCCTAAAGATTTGGAACGCCATGTTCTAAGGGATTATCCGATCTCTCATCTCCGTCCTTATGTAAACTTGCAAATGCTCCTTGGACATCACTTGGGATTAAAAGGAAAGGTTGCGGCACTGTTGGAGGAAGGCAATGAAAAGGCGGTATCGCTGAAAAACACCGTCGACGCATTGTTCGAAGAATCGGTCAAAGACGGCACACTTTGCGCCAATGCAGTCTACCAATTCTTCCCGGCGCAATCGCAGGGCAATACGGTCATTGTATACGATCCTGAAGATACCACGAAGATCCTGCAGACCTTTACCTTTCCTCGCCAAGAGGTTGAACCGCATCTTTGCCTGGCGGATTACTTGAGGTCTACGGACAGCGGCGAGATGGATTATGTCGGGTTCCTGGTTGTGACTGCAGGGAAAGGCATTCGGGAAAAATCTGAAGCGTATAAGGAAAAAGGGGAGTACTTGCTCTCGCATGCGCTGCAAGCAATGGCGCTTGAGACGGCAGAGGCGTTCGCTGAACGGGTCCACCAGCTGATGCGCGATGCTTGGGGAATCCCGGATCCGTCCGATCTGACCATGCAGCAAATTTTCGGCGCAAAATACCGTGGACAGCGGTTCTCGTTCGGCTATCCCGCTTGTCCGAACCTGGAGGATCAAGAGCAGCTGTTTGCATTGATGAAGCCGGATGACATTGGTGTACAATTAACGGAAGGGTTCATGATGGAGCCGGAGGCATCGGTATCCGCGATTGTCTTCTCTCATCCGGAAGCGAGATATTTCAATGTGGATAAGGCGGAATAACATTGGAACTATATTTTCTTGGTACAGGAGCGGGAATGCCCACCCGCAAACGAAACGTCAGCTCCATCGCATTAAATTTAATGGCTGAACGGGGGACGGTTTGGCTGTTTGATGCGGGGGAGGGAACCCAACACCAGATGCTGCGTTCCCCGATTAAACCGGGTAAGCTCGAGATGCTGTTTATCACACATCTGCATGGGGATCATGTTTTCGGCGTGCCGGGATTACTGACGAGCCGTTCTTATCAGGGAGGCGAAGGGCCGCTGAAGGTATTCGGTCCGCCGGGAATCCGTCAATTTGTTGAGATGGCACTGGAACTCAGCGGCTCTCACCTCGATTATGAACTGGAAATTACGGAAATTGAGGAAGGCGTCGTCTATGAAGACGGTATGTTTCGAGTGACCGCCGCGAAGCTGGAGCACCGCATTGATTCCTACGGCTACCGGATTGAAGAGTGTGATGCGCCTGGAGCCTTAGACAGCCAGAAGCTTAGATCCGAGGGGATTCCGCCCGGCCCGATGTATGCGCGGTTAAAGAAAGGGGAGTCGATTGAACTTCCGGATGGCCGTGTCATTCAAGGGAAGGATTATCTCGGACAGCCGTTGAAGGGGAGAACCGTTGCGATTTTCGGAGATACAAGAACTTGTGAAAACCAGATCGTACTTGCGCAAAACTGCGATGTGATCGTACATGAAGCGACATATATGCACGAACGGGTCGAGAAAGCTCGGCTGTATTATCACACGACGGCGACTCAGGCCGCCAATCTGGCGCTAAAGGCGAATGTCGGATCGCTTATCTTGACGCATCTGTCGTCAAGATACCAGGATGAAAGTGTACATCATCTGTTGGAAGAAGCGAGAACCATCTTCCCAAACTCCCATGTTGCCGAAGACTTCTGGTCCTATACGATCCCGCGTAAAACGTAATCTATGAAAAACCCGCACCCCCCATTCATTTTCAAGGTGGCATGCGGGTTTTTTTTGTAAATTAATCCGTACGTACGGCAGTGCCGCTTACAGTGACCATCATCATTCCTTCGCGTACAACTTCGTAATCAATGTCAATTCCGATAATCGCGTTCGCACCTGCGGAACGGGCCGACTGCATCATTTCGCTGATTGCCACTTCCCGGGCTTCCTTGAGCTTTGCTTCATACGCTCCTGACCGTCCGCCGACGATGTCCGTAATGGATGCAAATAAATCCCTAACGATGTTTGCTCCCATAATGGCTTCCCCGGTAACAATCCCTAAATAATCGACGATTCTTCTGCCATCAATGTTGTTCGTTGTTGTAATGATCATTGCTTCATCAGCCTCCTAATTTTGCCTATCTCCTGTATGTACGCACTTTTCAAAGCTATGTTTCACAATTTGATCAAATTTCATGAATTACTTATATGGCGCACGTAAAATTCAATTGACGGTTTCTTTTTTGAGTGATTGAATTGTAAATATAGATTTTTCGACAAAATTCGATATGGGGGTTGGGGTTAAAATGCAGCAACGTAAAAAAATAGGCGATCTTCTTGTCGATGCCGGTGTTCTCACACCCGACATGCTGCAGCAAGCACTCCTGGAACAAAAGTCATCGAAGCTTAGATTGGGCGATTTGCTCATCCAACATGGGTATGTGACAGAGGATCAATTAATACAAGTTCTCGAATTCCAGCTAGGCATCCCCCATATCCAATTGTACAGGCAGAAGATCGAACCCAAAGTTATTCACCTGATTCCGAGGCGGTTGGCTGAGCAGCATATCGTCGTGCCGATTCGGGTCGAAGGCAACAAATTGACTGTCGCGATGGCCGATCCCTTAGATTATTTCGCCATTGACGAGCTTCGGATGAGCACGGGCTTCCGGATTGAGCCGGTCATCGCTTCAAAGGATGAACTGCATCGGGCGATTAAACGGTACTATGGGCTGCAGGAAAATGTCGATCAAATTATGAAGCATCTGCAGGATCGGCAATCCGCAGAATCCGACCAAGTGGTTGCAGCGGAGGATGACGACTCCCCCGTAGTAAAAACGGTCAACCAGTTAATTATCAATGCGGTGCTGGCCGGCGCGAGCGACATACATATCGACCCGCAGGAAGACGCGCTGAAAATCCGCTACCGCGTGGACGGAATCATGCGCACGGAGCAGTCGCTGCCTCCGCATATGCAGAGCGTCATCGTCGCCCGCGTCAAAATTATGGCGAACATGAATGTTGCGGAACGAAGACAGCCGCAAGACGGTCGTGTGGAGATGGATATTCAGTTTCGTAAAATTGATATCCGACTCTCAACGATGCCAACGATCCATGGGGAGAAGGTTGTCATGCGGATTCTGGATCTCGGCAGTGTTGCGACGAATTTGAGTAACCTTGGGTTTACGGAACGCAATTTGTCACAGTTCAAGCAATGCATTGAGAGTCCGTATGGCATTGTGCTGATTACGGGACCAACCGGGAGCGGAAAAACGACCACCTTATATTCCGCTCTTTCCGAGTTGAATAGAGAAGACGTAAACATACTGACGATCGAAGACCCCGTTGAATACCAGCTGCAAGGAATTAATCAAGTGCAAGTTAACCCTTCGGCAGGCATTACGTTTGCGGAAGGGCTTCGAGCGATGCTTCGCCAAGACCCTAACATTATTATGGTCGGGGAAATTCGCGATTCGGAGACGGCGGAAATTGCTGTACGCGCGGCGATGACAGGGCACTTGGTGTTGAGCACCTTGCACACGAATACGGCGGTAAATGCGATAACGCGGCTCATTGATATGGGCATTGAACCGTTCTTAATTTCATCGGCGCTTCGCGGGGTGGTCGCGCAGCGGCTCGTACGCAGAGTATGTGACAGATGTGCTGCAGCGTATAGCCCGGGTATGGAAGAGCGCCAGTTGATGGAAGCTTACGGCATGGCGGTGACGGCGATGCGCCGCGGCAAGGGTTGCGACGCTTGCGGGCGCACCGGTTACAAGGGGCGTGTTGCGATTCATGAAACGCTTATGCTCGACGACTCCCTTCGATCTATGATTTTACAGCGCAGATCGGATAATGATTACCGCCGCTACGCGATCGAGCAAGGGTTTATTCCGATGCTGAACGACGGGTTGGGGAAGGTCGCAAGCGGCCTAACGACCGTAGAGGAGGTGTTGCGGGTGACGAAGGGGGACAGTTCGCTATCATTCTACGAAAATGTCAACAAATTTTCATAGAAATGGCATTTTTAACATTGATGCAATAGTCCTATGATTGATACAATAGTCCTAGAAAGGTGATTCAATGGACTCATTATTGTCAGTAGACGAGTTGTTACGGGAAGCTTACGAGCTTGGGGCCTCGGATGTACATATTACCGCAGACGCACCGCCGATGTTTCGAATCCACGGCGATCTCAAGCCGGCGCGCGAAGCTCCGTTATCTCCGCTCCAAACGCTTGAACTTGTCAAGCAATTGGTCACCGAAGAGCACTATGATCATTTTCTCGCTTCCGGAGATTATGATGGTGCTTACGGATTGGAAGGGATTGTGAGGTGCCGGGTTAACGCGTTTCGGCAGAGAGGCAATGCTTCGCTTACCATACGCCTGATCCCGGAAAAGATTCCTTCCATCGACGCGTTGGGCTTGCCTTCAATCGCGCTGGAGATGATTAAGAAGCCGCAAGGTTTGCTTCTTGTCACTGGACCTACGGGCAGCGGGAAGTCAACGACGCTCGCAGCCATGATTGACCACATCAATCGGACCCGACGGGAGCATATCATTACGCTGGAGGATCCGATCGAATTCATTCACGCGAACCGGAACTGCATTGTAAATCAGCGTGAGGCCGGTAAGGATACCGTATCCTTCGCTGCGGGATTGCGTGCCGCGCTGCGTCAAGATCCCGATGTCATTCTGCTCGGGGAAATGAGAGATTTAGAGACGATTTCCACAGCGATTACCGCTGCGGAAACGGGACATCTTGTGTTTGCAACGCTTCATACTGCGGACGCGCCGCAGACGATCGATCGGATGATCGATGTGTTTCCTTCAGCCGCGCAGCAGCAAATCCGTGTACAGTTGGCTTCCGTTTTGTTAGGAGTGATCGCTCAGCGATTGCTGCCGAGGCAGGACGGTCAAGGCCGGGTCGCCGCCATGGAAGTGCTCGTGAACACACCGGCTGTCGCGAATTTGATCCGTTCGGAGAAAGTCCACCAAATCCGTTCTATGATGCAAACGGGGAAATCGCTTGGGATGCAGACGATGGAGATGGCGCTGCGGGAGCTATTGCAGCAACGGATGATCTCAATGGACACCGCAAAGGAAGCGTTGATGTACCAAACAGAATGGAATTAATTTGAGGGGGGATGCCGATGGGAAAGTTTAAGTATGTTGCCTTGAACGGCCACGGCAAGCTCACCAAAGGCACCCTGGAGGCCCCGTCCATCCCAGGAGCATTACAGAGTTTACGGGAGCAAGGGCTGTGGCCGCTTCGTTGTTTCGATCCGAGTACGAGCATCTGGCATCGTGAACTTTCATTCGGAGGGCCTAAAGTCCCAGTAAGGCATTTTACCGTATTTTGCCGGCAGCTGGCTACGCTCTATCAAGCCGGAGTCAATATGGTAGATGCTTTGAAGGTGCTGGGAGAACAGGCCGGACATAAACCGTTTCAGAAGGTGATCTTCCGCATTGCCGATGAATTGAAGCGAGGAAGCCAATTTTCCGTTGCGGCAGCGGCTTATCCGACCGTCTTCAATGCGGTGTTTATCAACATGATTCGGGCGGGGGAAACAAGCGGGAACTTGGATGAAATGCTGCTCAGGCTTGCGGATTTTCATGAGAAGGAACACAACACGAGAGAAAAGATCAAATCGGCGATGGTGTTCCCTGCAATCATGGGAGTCTTAGTGATCCTTGTCATTATGGGCATGATGATTTTCATTATTCCGCAGTACGTCAATAATTTTGAACGAATGGGCTTGGAGCTGCCAATGCCCACGAAAATCGTGATCGCGGTGAGCAATTTTGCAGTTCAATTTTGGTACTTGGTCATAGTCGCTCTGTTCATACCATCGCTGCTGTCCGTTGTCATCAGACGTTTACCAAGGGGAAGTTTCTTTCTGGATACCGTTAAGCTGAAGCTGCCCGTATTTGGGGAACTGTGGCAGAAGCAGGCGATTGCGAGATTCAGCCGTGTATTTAGCTCGCTGTACGGAGCCGCCATCCCGATGATGCAGACGCTGACGATCGTCTCGGAGGTATCCGGCAATGAAGTGCTTCGTCGCGTGGTGCTTCAATCGAAGGACCAGGTGCGGGCAGGGCATTCCATCGCCGAGCCTTACAAGCATTGGGTGTTTCCGCCGATGGTTGCGCAGATGCTATCGGTCGGTGAACAAACCGGATCTCTCGACACGATGATGTCTAAGGTAGCGGATTTCTACGAGGCTGATGTTGAACAGCTTTCCGAGCGGTTGAAGTCGGCGCTGGAGCCGATTATGACGATTCTATTAGCAGGCATTGTCGGCGTTGTCGTTCTGGCCGTCATGATGCCGACGTTTCAATTATTTGAAAACTTATAAAACATTGGAGGAACACGACATGAAAAACTTAAAACAAAATCAAAAAGGCTTTACGTTGGTAGAATTGCTTGCAGTTATTGTTATTTTGGGTGTTATCGCGGCGATTGCCGTTCCGGCGATCGGGAATGTGGTGGAGAACTCGAAGCTGAATTCCAGAAACCAGTCCATCCTGTTGATTCGGGATGCAGCAGAACTATACTACTTAAACGAAAAATCAACGGCTGCTTCCGTGACTGTTGATACGTTGAGAGAAAAAGGCTATCTCAGAAGCGAACCCGTAAATCCCGTGGACAACAATGCTTTTGAGACAGTGAACGTCTCGAATACTGCGAATGGTTACCGCGTAACGTCGGTAGCAACCTCTGCAGAAACATTTACGATCAATGCCGAAACGGATGCTATTGCAGTGACACCTATTACACCACCTGCATCTACTACACCTACAAATCCGTAATTGATCTAACTTGAATCAGATCACATATGAAGCAAAGGTAACTCTCATCGAGTTACCTTTCTTGGGATAAGGAACTGTCATGGAATTGAATCTTTGGTTTGCTCTTACACTTGGTGCGGCAGGGCTGCTAATCGGCAGCTTCCTGAACGTGGCGGCAATTCGGGCGCTCAACAAAGAATCGGTCGTGTATCCTCCGTCCCATTGCGTCCATTGCAACCATACTTTGCGGCCGATGGATCTCATCCCCATCGTGAGCTACATGGTTCTTAGGGGCAAGTGCCGTTATTGCGGAAGGCGAATTTCGCCGGTATATCCGATTGGAGAGGGTGTCACAGCGGCGATCTTCGCTTGGATCGGCTGGCATTACGGTCCCGCTCAGCTGGAGTGGATACCGGCATTACTGCTTGCCTCGGTCCTTATTGTCATCACCCACACCGATCTGAAGGCA
>Ga0182742_1000431_pt1 | contig 67179 bp, 62 predicted proteins | sample eDN5th37CBELigMG_FD_128880 | JGI IMG/M metagenome (GOLD analysis project Ga0182742, IMG submission 128880) | Enriched Miracle-Growth compost microbial communities from Emeryville, California, USA - eDNA 5th pass 37_C BE-Lig MG (version 2)... ...
CTTGTTCTGTTACAGCGGGATTCAGCCGCGCTGGGCCTGCTTGACGAGCCCGCCGCCGATGATCAGGCGCTGGATTTCGCTGGTGCCCTCGTACAGGCGCAGCAGGCGCACGTCGCGGTAGATGCGCTCGACGGGAACCTCACGCATGTAGCCGGTGCCGCCGTGGATCTGCACGGCGAGATCGGCTACCTTGCCGACCATTTCGGTGCAGTACAGTTTCGCCACCGAGGGGGCGATGCGGCGGTCGGTCTCCTCGACCCATGCCTTCGCGGCGTCGCGGACGAGCGCGCGGCCGGCCATCACTCCGGTCTGCTGATCGGCGATCATCGCCTGCACCAGCTGGAAGTTGCCGATCGGGTTGCCGCCCTGAGTTGCGGTGGCCGCGTAGGCAACCGACTCGTCGAGCGCGCGCTGCGCCTGACCGACGGACAGCGCGGCGATGTGCACGCGACCGCGGGCGAGCGAGACCATCGCGGCCTTGTAGCCGACGTCCTCGCTGCCACCGACGAGCGCGGAGTTCGGCACGCGCACATCGGTGAACGCGACGTCCGCGGTCCAGGCGCCTTCCTGGCCCATCTTGGCGTCCTTGTTGCCGACCTGCACACCCGGAGTGTCCGCGGGCACGAGGAAAACGGCGATGCCGGTGCCGTTCTCGTCGGCCGGACGGGTGCGGGCGAACACGACGAACAGGTTCGCCAGCGGCGCGTTGGTGATGAAACGCTTCTCGCCGTTGATCACCCAGTCGTCGCCGTCGCGCACGGCCTTCGTGCGCAGGCCCGAGGGGTTGGACCCGGCGCCGGGCTCGGTGAGTGCGAACGACGCGACGACCTCGCCGGACGCGATGCCCTCGAGCCACTGTGCCTTCTGCTCGTCGGTGCCGAAGTTGACGAGGACCTGTCCGGCGATGCCGTTGTTGGTGCCGAACATCGAGCGCAGCGACAGGGTGGTGTAGCCGAGTTCCATGGCCAGTTCCGCGTCCTGCTGCAGGTTCAGGCCGAGGCCGCCCCACGCCTGGGGGATCGCGTATCCGAACAGGCCCATGTCCTTCGCGGCCTGGCGGATGTCGTCCGGGATCGCGTTGGTGTCGGCGATCTCCTGTTCACGGGGCACCACCACATTGCGCACGAAGGCACGCGTCTGCGCGAGGATCTCCTGGAAGTCGTCGTCGTCGACCTCGGGGGCCGGTACGGACTTGGTGGCTGTCGACGAAGTGGTCATGGCAACAACGATCGATCGTTCCGCTCCACCTGTCCAATACGAATGGAGTATCTCCACATAGGCACTGTCGATGGTTCCGGCGGGGTCGACGGCGCGGTTCCGCCGTTATATTCGGATCATCAACTCGTGCGGACTGTCCGCACCTGCCGCTCGTGTGCCTTCCACCGATCCTCCCGGAAGGTCGCATGCCGAAAGGATTCGCATGTCTTTGCTGGAGAACCGTACTGCCGTGATCACCGGTGGCGCCCAAGGCATCGGTTTCGCGATCGCCCAGTCGTTCGTCGAGCAGGGAGCCAAGGTCGTCATCGGCGACCTCGACCTCGACGCCGCGACCGCGGCGGCCGAGAAGCTCGGTGGCCGTGACGTCGCGCGTGCCGTGAAGGCGAACGTCGTCGAGGCCGCCGACTGGGACACGCTCCTCGCCGAGGCCGTCGACGGATTCGGTTCGCTCGATGTCGTCGTCAACAACGCGGGCATCACCCGCGACGCGACGATGCGGACGATGACCGAAGAGGACTTCGACCTGGTGATCGCGGTGCACCTGAAGGGCACCTGGCACGGCACCCGCAAGGCGTCGGCGATCATGCGTGAGGCCAAGCGCGGTGCGATCGTGAACATTTCGTCGCTGTCCGGCAAGGTCGGCATGGTCGGTCAGACCAACTACTCGGCCGCGAAGGCCGGCATCGTCGGCCTGACCAAGGCCGCCGCGAAGGAGATGGCGCACCACGGTGTGCGTGTCAACGCGATCCAGCCCGGCCTGATCCGGTCCGCGATGACCGAGGCCATGCCGCAGAAGGCATGGGACCAGAAGATGAGCGAGATCCCGATGGGCCGCCCGGGTGAAGTGAACGAAATCGCTTCCGTCGCACTGTTCCTCGCCTCCGACATGTCCTCCTACATGACCGGAACGGTCCTCGAGGTCACCGGCGGCCGCTTCATGTGATCGCGTCCCGCGACGCCATCCATCTCCCTCTCGAAAGGTCATCATGCGCGACGTAGTCATCTGCGAACCGGTTCGTACCCCGATCGGCCGCTACGGCGGAATGTTCAAGTCCCTCACCGCAGTCGACCTCGGCATTGCGGCGCTGAAGGGTCTGCTCGAGCGGACCGGGATCGCACCGGACGCGATCGAGGACGTCATCCTCGGCCACTGCAACGGCAACAGCGAGGCCCCCGCGATCGGCCGCGTCGTCGCGCTCGACGCCGGACTGCCGATCACCGTGCCGGGCATGCACATCGACCGCCGCTGCGGGTCGGGTCTGCAGGCCGTCATCCAGGCCGCGCTCCAGGTGGGCAACGGCGACAACGACGTCGTGGTCGCCGGTGGCGCCGAGTCGATGTCCAACGCCGCGTTCTACTCCGTCGACATGCGCTGGGGCGGTGCCCGCACCGGTGTGCGGATGCACGACGGCCTGGTCCGCGCTCGCGAGACGGCGGGCGGCAAGTTCTACCCGGTGCCCGGCGGCATGATCGAGACCGCGGAGAACCTGCGCCGCGAGTACTCGATCTCCCGCGCCGAGCAGGACGAGCTCGCCCTGAACTCGCACCTGCGGGCGGTCGCTGCTCAGAAGAACGGGATCCTCGCCGAGGAGATCGTCCCGGTGACCGTGACCAGCCGCAAGGGCGACCAGGTCATCGACACCGACGAGCACCCGCGCGCCGACATCAGCCTCGAGACGCTCGCCGCCCTCAAGCCGATCATGGGCAAGCAGGATTCCGAGGCGACCGTCACCGCCGGCAATGCCAGCGGCCAGAACGACGCCGCGTCGATGGCGATCGTCACCACCCCGGAGAAGGCCGCCGAGCTGGGGCTGACCCCGCTGGTGCGGATCGTCTCGTGGGGTCTGGCCGGTGTCGCGCCGAAGATCATGGGTATCGGCCCGGTCCCGGCGACCGAGAAGGCACTCGCGAAGGCGGGCATCACCCTCGCCGACGTGGACGTCATCGAGCTGAACGAGGCCTTCGCGGCCCAGGCGCTCGCCTGCACCCGCGAGTGGAAGTTCACCGAGTCGGACTTCGAGCGCACCAACATCCACGGCTCCGGCATCTCGCTGGGCCACCCGGTCGGCGCGACCGGTGGACGCATGCTCGCGACCCTCGCGCGTGAGCTGCACCGCCGCGACGGCCGCTACGCGCTCGAGACCATGTGCATCGGCGGCGGGCAGGGCCTGGCCGCGATCTTCGAGCGCGTGGCCTGATCCGACGCAGGCAGCCGGGTCAGGCGTTCGCCGAACGCACCAGGTCGACGAACGCCTGACCCACCGCCGACAACGAATCGGGATCGAACACGAGACCGAACGCTCGGGTGAACGTGGGGTCGCAGGGCCGCACGACCGCGTGGTCCTGTGCGGATTCCGCGAGTTGCCGTTCGACGAGCGAACCACCGAGGCCGGCCAGCACCATCGGCAGCCGGGCCTCGCGATGATCGGTCACCACGCCGACGTCGAGACGCACACCGGCCCGCCGCATCGCGGAGTCGATGCTGTCACCCATCGCGCCGCCGCCGCGGGGAACCAGCACCATCGGAATGTCCGGCATGGCGGCGAGCGGCACGGGGCCGTCCGGAAGGTCGGTGCCCGGTGGATACGCGAGCCAGTACTCCTGCTCGCCGAGCTCGATCACCTCGAGTCCGTAGCCGCCTTCGATCGGGAGGTGGGACACCACGAACTCGCAGTGACCGTCACGGATGAGCGAGGCGGCGGTCTCCTCGGTGCGGAACTCCCCGAACCGGACCGCCACCTTCGGATGGGCCTTGCGGAACTGCGCGACGAGATCGACGAGCGGGTCGATCGCCAGGGCCGGGAACACCGCCATGTCGAGACGACCGGTGATCTCCCCCTCCAGGGACGTGAACAGGTCTTCCACGCCCCCCACATCGCGCAGGATCTGGCGGCTCGGGCCGATGAGGCTGTGTCCGGCCGCGGTGAGCACCATCCCGCGCCCGATCCGGTGGAACAACTGCACGCCGAGTTCACGCTCGAGGCTGCGCAGGGCCTGCGAGACCGTCGGCTGTGCGACGCCGAGCGCGGCCGCCGCACCGTTGATGCCGTCGTTCTCCACCACGGCGAGGAAGTATTCGACCTGTCGGAATTCCATGTGCGATTACGCTCCCGTCGTCCCGTTGGTGGCGATCGCGACGAACGCGGCGGCCGCCGGTGACGGCTCCCCGGCGCGCAGCACGAGACCCACCGGCCGCGACAACGGCGGATCGAGCGACCGCACCTCGGCGGTGGGCATCTGCGCTTCGGCGACCTGCCGGGGAGCGATCGTCGCGCCGGTGCCCCGCATCACCAGCTCCCAGGTGGCCGAGGGATGCGCACAGTCGACCGCGATGTCGAGGTCCTTGCCGTCGGTGAGTTCCCCCGACTGCATCGCGTCGGTCCGGTTCGTGAGGTCGACGACCAGCGGGATCGTGGGGAGGATCGATCGCGGCACCGGATCCGGGAGACCCTCGGCGAGGTTCGGCGGCACCGCGAGCACCAGTTCCTGCTCGACCAGGGGCACGGTGATCATGCCCGCGTGTTCGACGGACAGGTCGGTCACACCGATCTCCGCCTCACCGCGCCGCAGCGCGGTGTGCACCCCGGCCGGTCCGTCGGTGGCGACCACCCGCACCAGGATGCTGGGATAGCGGCTGCGGAAGCGCCGCGCCATCTCGATGACGGGGTGGATGGAGAACGCCGAGTAGGTCACGATCTCGATGCGGCCGGCGGCGAGTTCGCGGACCGCGGCGACCTTGCTCTTCGCGCGCTCCACGTCGGCGAGGATGCGGCGGGCGCAGACCTCGAAGGACCGGCCCTCGTCGGTCAGGGACAGGCGCCGGCCGGTGCGGTCGAACAGGGTGGTGCCGAGGCGGCGTTCGAGCGTGCGGATCGCCTGCGACAGTGACGGTTGCGAGATGTAGAGGGACTGCGCGGCTTTCGTGATCCCACCGTGGTCGACGACAGCGACGAAGTAGGTCACGAGATGCAGGTCCACCCGGCTATCCTATGTGATCACGTAATCTGCCAGTTACCGGTGAACGAGGGCGGACGCTTCTCGACGAACGCACGGATCGCGCCGGGCGCGTCGGTCGCGAGGTTGACGGCCTGGGATCGGGCTTCGTTGTCGAGGGCTTCGCGCAGCGTCGACGACGAACCTTCCTCGAGCAGGCGTGCCGACAGACTCACCGCGACGGGCGGCGCCTCGGCCAGCCGGGCGGCCAACTCGATCGTTCGGGTACCGAGGTCGGCGGGTTCGACGAGTTCGGTCACCAGCCCGAGCGCGAACGCCTCCTCGGCGTCCACGATGTCGGCGAGCATGACCAGCCGCTTCGCCTGGTGCAGGCCGACGAGGCGCGGCAGGATCCAGGAGCCGCCGAAGTCCACGGACATGCCGCGGCGAGCGAAGATCTGGCTGAACTTCGCGGTACGGGACGCCACGACGACATCGCACAGCAGTGCCAGGTTCCAGCCGGCGCCGACCGCATAGCCCTCGACCGACGCGATCACCGGTTTCGAGAACTCGGCGACCGCCAGTGCCACCGAATTGATCTCCCGCATGCGCTCGAGGGGATGCATGGTGCCGCGCCGGTCCATGTCGGCGCCGCTGCAGAAGTTGCCGCCCGCGCCGGTGAGGACGACCACCCGCACCGAGTCGTCGCGCTGAAGCTCGCGGAAGGCATCCCGCAGCGCGGTCCACGACTCGAGCGTCATCGCGTTGTTGCGATCGGGGCGGTCGAGCGTGACGGTCGCGACCGCCCCGTCCCGCTCGACCGCGATGCCGGACGAACTCATTCGCCCTTCCAGACGGGTGCGCGCTTCTCGGCGAACGCGCGGGCACCTTCCTGGGCGTCGGCGGAGGCGAAGACCGGCTCGATGAACTTGCGCTGCGCGACGAACGCGTCGGGGTCGGTGTAGTTGGCGGACATCGCCACGACCTGCTTGGTCGCGCGCACGGCGAGCGGCCCGTTCGCGGCGACACGCGCGGCGAGTTCCTTCGCGACGGCCAGGGCCTCGCCCGGTTCGGTGAGACGGTTGACGAGGCCGTGCTGGTGGGCGACCTCGGCCGTGAGCGGATCGCCGGTGATCGCCATCTCCATGGCCAGCGGGTAGGGGAGGATCTTCGGCAGGCGCAGCAGGCCACCCGCGGCGGCCGCCAGCCCACGCTTGACCTCGGGAATTCCGAACTTCGCCTCACGCGAGGCGACGATCAGGTCGGCGGACAGTGCGAGCTCGCAGCCCCCGGCCAGCGCCCAGCCCTCGACGGCGGCGATGAGAGGCTTCGTCGGGGGTGCCTCGGTGAGACCACCGAAACCGCGACCCGGGATCGACGGACGCTCACCGCGCGCGAATGCCTTCAGATCCATTCCCGCGCAGAATGTTCCGCCGGCACCGGTGAGGATGCCGATGGTCAGGTCGGGACGCGCCTCGAACTCGTCGATCGCGGCGGCGAGCGCCTTCGAGACCTCCAGGTCGACGGCGTTCTTCGCTTCGGGCCGGTTCAGAGTGAACACGGCTACACCGTCGGAGAATTCGGTCAGGACAACGCTCATGTCAGATTTCCTTCGTGTCTGTGCGGACGAGTGACCATCGTGCGGGAACACCGCCGTCGGAACGGATCTCACCGCGGTCGGCGAGAACGATGAGGTGCGCTTGGGTTTCGCGGACGGCGAGACGCCGCAAGCGGGGGGACATCACGTCGATCGGCCGCGACCACGTGATGCGCGTGGTGACTTCCCACGCGGTGGATTCCGGGTGCGCGGCGACGGCCGAGCGGATCTCGTCGAGCCGCTCGTCGTGGTGTGCCATGAGCCGGCGAGCGCGGTCGGCGACGCCGCGGAACCGGTACTCGTGGGCCGGCAGCACCTCGCATTCGGGCAACCCGGTCGTGGCGTGCAGTGACAGCAGGTAGCGGTGGAGTGGATTCTCCAGCTCGCCGGGACCCGACGAGATGTTCGGGCTGATCCGCGGCAGCATGTGGTCGCCGCTGAACAGCAGATCGTGGTCCCGGTCCAGGAACGCCAGGTGGCCGGGGGTGTGGCCCGGCGTCCAGACCGCTTCGATGTTCCATCCGGGCAGGTCGAGCCGGTCCCCGCCGGACAGCACGACGTCGGCGGACTCCCCGGCCGGGAACCGGACGAGTTCGAAGCGCGGTGCCTCGACGACCTCGTCCGGTGCGCCGAGATCCGTCAGGTCCACCCGCCACGCCTCGACGTCCGCGGCTACATCGGCCGGGGTGAAGTGCCCGAGCGCCGTGGCCTCGGCGGCGTGCATCGCGATGGCGGCACCGGTCGTCTCGCGCAGGCGCGGAGCCAGACCGAAATGATCCGGATGCAGATGGGTGATCGCGGCGTAGCGGACGTCGGAGATGTGGTGACCGGTTTCGGCGATGCCGTCGACCAGGGCGTTCCACGATTCCTCGGTGTCCATCCCGACGTCGACGAGGGCGAGGCCGTCGTCGATCGCGAAGGCGTAGACGAGGACGTAGCGCAGCGGATTGCGGGGCATGGGAACGGGAATCGACCACAGGCCGTCCCGGATCTGCTCGACGGGCGGGAGGGTTCCGGCGGCCCAGGCCTCGCGCTGCAGCACGCCGATGTCGTCGGTGATGCTCATGGTTGTGCTCCGGACGCCCGCGTACCCAGGGTGCTGCGCAGGGTGCGCTTGAGGATCTTGCCGCTCGCGTTGCGCGGCAGTTCCGGCACGAAATGGATGTGCTGGGGCTTCTTGTAGGAGGCGAGGCGTTCGACAGTGAACTGCAGCAGCTCCGCCTCGGTGGGTACGGGGGCGCCCTCGGCGATCCGGACGACGGCGGTGACGGCCTCGCCCCACTTGTCGTCGGGCAGGCCGACGACGGCGACCTCCGCAACCGAAGGATGTTCGGCCAGAACGGATTCGACCTCGATCGGGTACACGTTCTCCCCGCCGGTGATGATCATGTCCTTCACGCGGTCGGTGACGAACAGATAGCCGTGCTCGTCGAGATGACCGGCGTCCCCGGTACGCAGAAAGCCGTCCTCGGTGAACAATTCGGCGTTCTCGGCGTCCCGCCGCCAGTATCCGACGGTGTTGTTGCGCGAGCGGCAGACGATCTCGCCGGTCGCTCCGATCGGCAGGATCTCCCCCGTCGCGATGTCCCGGATCTGCACGTCGACCCCGGGCAGCGCGGTACCGGCGGAACGCAGCAGGTAGGAACGGGGACCGTGCGGATCGTGGTCGTCGGCGCGCAGGGCGGTGAGCGCACCGGTGGTTTCGGTCATCCCGTACCGCTGGACGAACCGGCATCCGAGGGTGTTCATCGCGCGGGCGAGCTGTGCCGGCGTGATCGGGGATGCGCCGTACGCGACGAGGTGCAGGCTCGACAGGTCGTAGTCCGCGAGATTCGGCATCTCGAGCAGCATGCCGATCGCGGACGGGACGAGGAACGCGTGGGTGACGCCGTACTCGGAGATCGCCTCGGCGACCAGTGCCGGACGCATCTCGCCGAGCAGTACCAGGTGCAGTCCGGCGGACAGGCTCGTGCTCATCCATCCGGCGCCCGCGATGTGGAACAGCGGCAGCGCATTCAGCGAGACGGAGTCGTCGCCGAACTCGTAGAGCTCGAAGTTCTCGGGCACGTTGTAGAGGTTGCGGTGCACGGACACAACGCCTTTGGGGCGGCCGGTCGTGCCCGAGGTGTAGAGCTGCAGTGCTTCGCAGTCCGGGTCGTCGCCGAAACCGGGGTCGATTCCGTCGCCGGATTCGACGAACTGCTCCCAGGACTGTGCGCCCGGAACGACCGAGGGGTCACCGACGACGACGATGCGCACGTCGGGCAGCACTCCCGCGACCGCCCGTGCGGTGTCGGCGAAGTCGGCGTCGACGACGAGGATGCCCAGCTGCGCGTCCTCTGCGATCGCGGCGGCCTCCTCCGGCGTCAGCCGCCAGTTCAGCGGGGTGAACACCAGGCCGGCCTTCGTGCAGCCGACGAACATCGCCGCGCCGGGCAGGCTCATGCGCAGCAGCGCCCCGACGCGCCCCGACGCGGACCCGATCGCCGCGAGCGCCGAGCCGACCTTGTCGGTGTACTCGTCGAACTCGCGGTACGTCAGGGTCGTCCCGCCGGCAGTCAGCGCGGGATGGTTCGGGCGCTCGGCCGCGAAGTGCCGAATGCGATTGGGAAGATGCAGCCCACTCGACAGCAGTCCACCTGACAAAGGAAGCTCCCGGTCACCGTGATCCGTCACGAACCCGGACGGGCCCGCACAGCCCAGTCGACCACCACGGTGGCCTCCACCACAAAGACGCGGCGCCGCACGAACCGTTAGGGAAGACCTATATCTCTTGCCGGCGGCACTCCAGCGACCGCACCACGGCCCGGATCCGTTCCGGATCGGACGGCCCGGTGTCGCACACGAACTGCCAGTCGGTCCGGGTCCACGGATCGACGAATCGGCCTTCGTCCGAGGGGACGTGCTGGGCGGCCTCGGCGAGGATCGGATACGCCGGGCTGTCGACGTCCTCGTCCTCCGTCCCCGTCAAGATCATCGAAATCTGTTGTGTGGCAGCGAGTTGCGTCAGACGGACCAGGTGCAGGAGGTCGTCGCTGCCGTAGCCGTGCGGAAGACCGGAGACCACCAGCACCCGCGGTTCGGGGCGGTGCGCGTCGACACCCGCGGACGCGGCCAGCGAATCCAGGTCCGCGGCGTCGGCGAGACCCTTCAGCTTCGCACCCACACCCGAGACCTCGTGGACCGGCGGAGCGGCAAGGAGCGAGCCGGCGAGGTCGGTGAGCTGCCGCATCGCACCCGCCGGATCGACGACATGGAGGAGGGAACCCGGCCGCGATGCGAGCAGCCGGAGCGCGAGCGCCGACGCCACCGGGGCCGCGGCCTCGGCGTCACCGTCCACCCACAACGGCCGCCCCAGCGGCACGGGGACGCAGAACGGCACCCGCAACGGTCCGCGGTCGGGTGCCGTGACCTCACCGATCCGCACGCCGTCCGCGGCCTCACCCGGCCGCCGCCACGCGGGTGCATCCCACGAGGCGAGCGCGGCCGGTAGCGATTCTTCGAGCGCAGCCAGCTCGGCGATCAGCTGTTCGGAATCGTCGCTGTAGCGGACCTCGGCCGCGGCGACCAGCTCGTCACAGCGCCGATGCGCCCGCGCCCGGGCCTGCTCGGCGGCGTCACCGGTGCGGGCCGAGAGATCGGCGACCGCGGCGGACAGTTCCTCGTCCAGCCGGTGATGCGCGTACTCGTGCGCCTGGACGTATGCCGCGGCCGACCGGGAGGCGTCCTCGAAGATCTGCCACATCCGCACGCACGTCGCCCCGGTTTCGAGGGGCGGCACTTCCTGCGGTGCGGGCGGGGGAGCCGGCTCGGGATCGTCGACCTCGACGCCGTGCGCGGTGAACAACTCGGCCAGGCCACCCGCATAGCCCTGCCCGAGCGCGCGGATCTTCCAGTCGCCGCTGCGCCGGTAGATCTCCCAGCACAGCAGCGCCGTCTCTCCCGCGACCGGTTCGATGCGGAACGTCGCCAGCGGGGTGCCCGCAGTATCGGTGAGCGTTGTGTCCACCGGGGTGACCAGCTCGGTGCCGACGGCGCACAGCACCTTCTCCGCATCCGGCCGCAACCGCCCCGGTTCGACGACGAGTGCGTCACCGTCGAGCCGGACACCCGCGGTCTGTGGCTGGTTGTAGAACACGACGTCCTGCGACGACGCCACCTGCAGGTGCGTGTCGACGACGAGGGCGCACAGATCCAGCGGGACCGACGCGGTCGCCGTGAAGCGGACCGACGGCGCCGCGAGCGGGGCGTTCTGCCCCGCCCGGAACTCGACGGCCATCGGTTACGTCGCCAGGAACCGGCCGAGTTGCGGCGCGGCCTCACCCGGATGCTTGGCCTGAATGCCCTCGCCGATCGCCTGCAGCTTCCACTCCGGTCCCTGCCGGTAGACCTTCGCCATCACCATGCCGGTGAACGGCATGCCGCCCTGCAGCGTGTAGCGGGCCAGTTCGGCGTTGGTGGTGCCGTCCACGAGGCGGCAGAACGCGTTCCGGACCTGCTCGAACGTGTGGCCCTTGTACGAGGTGACGATGAACATGACGGTGTTGACGTGCGGCGGGATCCGCGTCAGGTCGACGAGCACGACCTCGTCGTCGCCGGCGCCCTCACCGGTGAGGTTGTCGCCCTGGTGCTGGATGGATCCGTCCTTCGACGTCAACTGCCCGTAGTACGCGACGTCGACGATGTTGTGGTCGGCGAACAGGACCGCCGAGGCGTCCAGGTCGATGTCCACCGACCGGTTGCCGAACAGGCCGCGCTTCTCGACCGGGTCCCACCCGAGGCCCATGCGCAGGAACGTCAGCGCCACGCCGCCCTCCTTGCGCAAGGTCACCTTCTGGCCCTTGACCAGGCTGACCGGGCGGTTCTTGGTGAGGCTCACCTCGGCAGGCGGAGCGGCCGGCGCGGGGGCCTGCTGGGCGGCCGCGGGCTGGCCGTAGGGCTGGGGAGGTGCGGTCTGCGGGTACTGCGGCGCGGGTGCCGGCTGACCGTATGGCTGGGGAGGTGCCTGCTGCGTGTACCGGGGCTGCGTGTACTGGGGCTGGGGCGCCGCCGGCTGGCTGTAGGGCTGAGGTGCTGCGGGCTGAGGTGCTGCGGGTTGAGGCCCTGCGGGCTGCGGTGCCGGCTGAGCGGCAGGTGCATCGTCGACCGACACCCCGTGGTCGGTGACCAGCGCGGCGAAGCCACCGGCGTAGCCCTGACCGACGGCCCGGACCTTCCACGCACCCTGGCGGCGGTACAGCTCGAGAGCGATGACGATCGATTCGCTGCTCAGGCCCTCGATGCGGTACTCGTACAACACCGCGCCGGTGGCGTCGGAGACCCGCGCGGTGGGCGGCGCGAACTGCCCGAAGGTGCTCGACGCGTCGTCGAGGGTGATCACGGCGCGGACCTGTTCGATGTCGGCGGGAATCGCACCGAGCGACACCGCCAGGGACGCCGCCTGCCCCGGAGCGCCCGGAACCAGACGCACGCCCGGACCGGTGGGCTGGTTGAAGAACACGAAGTCGGCGTCCGACCGGACCTTGCCGTCGGCCTTCACCAGCAGAGCGGACAGATCGGCCGGAGTGGTCAGCTCGAGCGAGACGACTACGTCGGAGGCGGTGATCGGGCCGTTCTGGCCCTTGGCGAGCGAAGTGGTCACGTCAATCGTCCTCACTGGATAGGCGTACACCGAAGCGGCACTCGGTTGGGATCGGTCGAGTTCGGTCCCCACTCCGAGTTCGGTCCCCACTCTACGAACCGGACGGGAGCCGGGTGGAACCGGCAAACCAGGCGAGGATCTCCTCGCCGGCCGAGACACCCGACTCCTCGGTGACGGCGACGGTCGGATGCTGCCAGTTCAGCGCCTCGAGTTCCCCGTGGCACGGACGGATCGCGGCATCGGCCGCCTCGAGCATCGGGGCGTCGAGCGCGCCGTCGCCCGCGGCGAACACCGGCGAGTCCTCGCTGAGCACCCCGTCGGCCACGAGCCGACGGTGCACCTCGGCGACCGCGTGGCTCTTGCACACGCTGTCGGGAACCGTATAGATCTTCCGGCCCTGCTGGGAAGCACCCCAGCCGCGCGCGCGGCACCACTCGTCCCACTCGACGAGGAAGTCGGCGGGCTGCGCGTCAACGTCGACGACGAGGTAGCAGAACAGGTCGTCGGCGATCCGCAGCTTGCGCACCCAGTCCGGTGAGATCCGCGCCCGTAGAGCGGTGAGCACCTCGTCGAGGCCCGCGCCGCCGGCCCGCACTGCGAGGTCGAGCCCTTCGCGCCAGGCCGGGTCCGGTTCGCCGTCGACGAGGATCGCACCACCGTTGCTGGTGATCGCGTACCGCCACGGCCCGCCCGGCAGCGTGATGCGCCGGAACTGCGCTGGGGTGCGGGTCGTGGTCGGGACGAGTTGTGCGGTCGTGCTCAGCTCCCGTAAGCGCTGCGCGGACGTTTCCGTCAGGTACGACAGCGGGGCGCCCTCGTGGTACTCGACGCACAGCAGATCGGCGCGGTCGAGCTGGGCCCGCGTCATCGCCGCCCGCGAATAGATGAGTGTGCGGTCGAGGTCCGAGGCGATGAGCGCGGTCGTCACGGTAGGTCCTTGATCAGGCCCATGCAGGAATAGGCGAGGTCGGGGACCTCCACGACCGGGACACCGCGCGCCGCGGCGAGCATCCGGATGTGCGCGTGTTCGGGGGCGTCGGCCTCGCGCACGAGAACTTTCCACGGCACACGCCGCAGCAGCACGCGGGTCGTCTCTCCCACACCCGGTTTGACGAAGTTCACGGTGGAGATCCCGTATCGGGCCCGGATCAGTTCCACCGACGCCCAGCCCGCCCAGGTCGGGGTGCGATCGGAGTTCATGACCCGACGGGCGTCGGCGATCGCGCACTCGCGGTCGCCGAACTCCGCGCACACCGCGTCGATCAGCGTCGTCGACACGTCCTCGTCGGCGAGTTCGGCGTAGAACTTCGCGCCGTGGAACTCGCCCGGCCCGATCAGGGTGTCGTTGAGGACGGTGCGTGAGATCAACCCGGACACAGTGGAATTCAGGCACGCCGAGGCGATGAGGAAGTCGTCACGGGTGCCGTAGGTGCGCACACACTGCCCGGGGTCGGCCAGGACCGCGAGATCGTCGGACAGCGCCGGGCCACCGGCTGCCGCGTACTCGGCCAGCGCCGCGGACAACTCGCGGGCGATCGCGCCCTTGCCGGTCCACCCGTCGACGAAGACCACCGACGCCGGATCGTGCCGCGCGGTGATGTGGTCGAGCGCGGCGGCGTCGATGCCGCGGCCCCGCACGATGGATACCGCGTAGTGCGGCAACGACAGTCCGTGATGATGCTGTGCCCACCGCCGGATCAGGATGCCGACGGGCGTGCCGGCGCGGGCCAGCGACACGAGTGTCAGGTCCGGTCCGCGTTCTGCCAGAAGGAGTTCGGTGACGGTGCCGACCGCGCGCGCCAGCCGCCCGGAGGTCTCGGCGAGCACCTTGTCGAACAGTTCGCGGTAGGCCGCGTCGGGCCGGTATTCCACCGGCAGCGACTCGGCGTAGTGCGCCAGCCCGGCCTGGATACGTTGCTCCCGCTCGGCGATGTCGGCTTCGAGGTCGACATGCGAGAGGTCCTTGAGCAGCCAGGTCACGTCGTCCGGCGCGTACGACCCGAATCCGGGCCCGGTCAACGGTGCCGTCACAGCGCCTCCCTGCTGGTACGAAGCGCGACCGGGTCGGTCGCGGGAACCGTCGCGACGAGCACGTCCTCACCCGCGGCGGTGAGGACGTCGACGAGTCCTCCGGTCGCGCGGAGCCGGTCGGTGTCCGCGGGACTGTCGACCACCAGCACGAGCACGGGTGGCCGATCGGCGTCCGGCCAGTGCGCGTTGTACAGGTACCGGGGTGCCTCGGCTTCGTGCGTCTCCGGCACGTGTTCCGGTGCGAGGAAGGTGAATCCGCGGCGCAGCGGATAGCCGGGGACGTCGAGGACGTAGCCGGGGGAGCGGGTGGTGGTCTGGAACCGGGTGGGCGTGCCGCGGGTCGCGAGGGCGTCGGCGAGCCGCAGCGGCAGGTACATCAGTTCCTCGTGCCCGACGACGACGGCCGGACGACCGGGTTCGAGCGCTGCCGCGAGGGCGTCGGCGGCCGCGGCGATCGCAGCGTCGAAACCCGCGGTGTCGGTGTTCAGGAATCCGTGCCGACCCCCGTCGGGAACGGTTGCCGGCCAGGGAAGCTCGACGAACTCGGCGGTTCCGCGATGCGGTGCGCGCGGGTTCAGCATCGGATCGGGCAGTGCCGTCACGCGTTCGGTGGTGCCCTCGGGAATCACGGCCCGGCCGGACGCGAGCGACACGTGCTCGATCCGTGCGCCGAGATCACCGGCGGCCTCCGCCACCGCACGGTGGTGTTCCTCGGCGCGCATGTCGACGAGGGAGGCGATCACGTACCGGCTGCGCGGGTGGTGCCGGTGCAGCGCGCGAATGGCATCGAGTGCGGTTGTCCCGGTAGAGATCTCGTCGTCGACGAGAACGAGCGGCGCCGAGTTCGCGAACAGGTCCGGGGAGGTCGGCTGGAGCAGGTGGAAGGTCGCGTGGGAGTGTCCCTCCTCGAAACCCGCGAACGTGTCGGCGCCCGGAACGTCGCGGCGGGTGGAATGCAGGTAGCAGGCCGCGCCGATGCGCGCGGCCACACAATGCCCCAGGCCCGTCGCGGTCTCGGCGAAGCCCAGGACGACTGCCGTCGACGCATCCTCGCCGAGCAGTTCGGCCACCAAATCGCCGAGCCGGTCGCCGGCGGCGATCACGACCGCGGGATCGGTCGGCACGTGCTTGCCGAGCACGGTGGACACCAGCAGGTGCGCACGGCGCGGATTGCGGCGCAGCCCGGGCCGGACCAACTCCGGCACCCGGTACCCGGTGGCCGAATCGTGGTGGTACAGCGTCAGGCCGAATTCTTCTGTCGCCCAGGGAATCCGAACGTCCTCGGTGACGCCGGCCGGAGCGGCGGCGCTCACCGGTCCACCAATGCGGTCAGCAGGTCCACGAACGTGACTCCTTTGTTGGTGACACCGAACACCGACGCGCGCAGCACCGTCTGCTGCGCCCACGTGCGGTGCGGGCGGCGTTCGTTCATCTTGTTGCGATATCCGGAGGCGCGGACGCCGCCGGTGTCGCCGCCGAGGATGTCGACGGCGTCGTGGTATTCCTCGTGGGTCACCGCGGACAGTGCGTGCACCGCGGCAACGTGCGACGGATGGATCACCGTCTTGCCCTGGATGCCGTTGGCCCGGTCCAGCGCGATCTCCCGGAGCAGCCCGTCGAGGTCGCGGCTCACGAGCTGCTGGCGGAACAGCACCGCATCGTGTTCCTCGAACGGGGTGGCCCGAAGCATCGGCCGGAACATGCGTTCGTGATCGGCGAAGTACTCCCACACCGGACCGGTGATGACGAACCCGGTGCCGTCGGTGCGGCCCAGGTAGTTGACGACATCGGCGATGACGTCGACGACGACCCGCACGTCGTAGATCGTCAGGTCGCGATCGCGCCGGATCCCGAACGTGCCGCACATGTCGGTCGCGCCGATCCGCACGGCCAGCACCCGCTGCCGGTGCTCGGCGAGCAGCGCCGACACGGCCTGCAGTTCGTGGTCGCGGGTCTGACGATGGACGAGTTCGCTGGACTCGAGCACCGGCATCGCGTACAGGTGCTTCCCGAGCCGTTCCGACGCCGCGGCGACCGCCTCGAGGAACGCGCCCCCGGTGCGCGCTCCGAACTTCGGCAACACGAAGCCGGTGAGGGCACCGACCCCCGCGCCGAGCTCGGCGGCGATGCGTTCGACGCCGTCGGGTGTGCGCACCCGGACGAACAGCAGCATGCCCGCCGCATCCGTCCCGGCCAGCCGGTCGAGGGTATCGACGGTGTTGCGCAGCCCTTCCTCCACCTCGTCGTCGGCGACGGCGTCCTCCAGATCCAGAACCATCGAGGTGACCCCTTCGGCGGCGCGGCGCAGCACGGTCGCGGCCAGATCCGGGCGGGTCGCCGGTACGTAGAGGGTTGCACCGAGCGCGAGCGCCAGGCGTTCACGGTCGTCGCTGTCGTCGAACGGTTGGGGGTGGTGGAGGAACAAGGTGTCCCGTGTAGCCGGATCCAGGTGACGGAAGTGGCATGTGCCACGCACCTGCGTGAAGGTCCCCCCGCTCATGGGCTGTCCGTCCGTCCTCTCATTCGTTGCACCACCCCGGTGATGAAGTCCGTCACCGCGTCCAGATCGCGCACGTACGCCCAGTAGTCCGGGTGGATTCCTGTCAGCGAATCGACGGCTCTGTCGATCCGGGCGAGTTGTGCGTCGAGTACCGAGCCCCATTCTGCGGTCAATCCACGCTGCACCGCGAGGTGCTGCGCGTCACGCAGTCGGAAGCGCACGGCGTCGACCTTCGCTCCTGGATTCTCCCGTACGGCGCGCAGTGTTGCGAGTCGGCCGGTGACGGCGTCGACGTTGTGTTCGGCGACCGACAATTGCGAGCGTGCTGCGTTGGCGTGATCGAGGGCCTCCTCGGGCCGGCCGGCCGACAACGCGGCGCGTGCCGCGACCAGGCTCTCCTCGGCTTTCGCGAGCATTTCGGTGGCGCGCCGGTCGTTGCCGGTCAGGTCGGCGGAACTGGCAGCGTTGAACTCGCGCAACAGCGCCGAGTAGGCCGGTGCGAGACCCTCGAGCCGGGTGCGGACCGCACCGATCCGTGTGGTCACGGACGCGACGGTGTTCCGGGCCCGCTCCGCCTGCGCGGGTGCCTCGTCCAGGGCCGCTCGCAGCGCCGCCGTCGCCTGTTCGACCTGCCCGGCCTGCTTCCGGATCGCGCCCGCCCCGGCAGCGGCCCCGAGCGCGGCCAGCGCGGCGTCCAGCGCTCCCGCCGCGGCCCGGACCGACGGATAGTCGGCGAACACTGTATTCTCCGGCGACTGCAGTGCCTGCGCGACGGCGTGCGCCGCGGTGCGGGCCCGGTGCGCAAGTTGTGGTGTGGCCGCAGCGACGGCCATCGCGTGTTCGAGATGCGCGCGATGGGCCCCGTAGAAGTCGTCCAGAGTTCTTGTCGCGGAACCGATCCGATGGATCGCCTGCTCGTACTCGGCGGCGCTCGCCAGGGGCTGCTCCGGTTCGGTGCGGGCGAGTCGGAGGTAGAACTCGGCGGCGTCGTAACACGCTTCGCGGATCGGTGTCCACATGCGGATCAGGCCACGCTCGGGTTCCAGTTCGTGCGACGCGGTGACCGCGGCTTCGGCGACCGACTGCCGCCGGTCCATGTCGAGGAAGGCCGCCACCATCGTGTCGTGGGCGTGCCGGGCTGCCGGATCCTCGGTAGGCCCACCCCCGAAGAGTCGGCGCGTGAATCGGCTCGCCACGACCCGAATGGTACTGGTCGCTCCGCCCGGGCCGCGGGTCGGCGAGGAGGCTGGGAGCGTAGCTATGGATATCCGTTTAGGCTGGAGAGAACACGCGCAAATCGGGCGGGTCCGTTCGGGCCCGCCGACCCACGATCGAAAGGACCCCGCATGGGCGTCAGCTTGACCAAGGGCGGAAACGTTTCCCTCACCAAGGAAGCGCCGAACCTGACCGCTGTGGCCGTCGGCCTCGGCTGGGATGTCCGCACGACGACCGGCACCGACTTCGACCTCGACGCCAGCGCGATCGCCACCGGTGCCGACAAGAAGGTCGTTTCCGACCAGCACTTCGTGTTCTTCAACAACCTGAAGTCGCCCGACGGCTCGATCGAGCACGCCGGCGACAACCGCACCGGTGAGGGCGAGGGCGACGACGAGGTCATCAACGTCGACCTCGCGGCGGTCCCGGCGAACATCGACAGCATCTTCTTCCCGGTGTCGATCTACGACGCCGAGACCCGCAGCCAGTCGTTCGGTCAGGTCCGCAACGCCTACATCCGCGTCGTCGACCGCGCGAACGGCAACGAACTGGCCCGCTACGACCTCACCGAGGACGCCTCCACCGAGACCGCCATGGTGTTCGGTGAGCTCTACCGGCACGGCGCCGAGTGGAAGTTCCGCGCCATCGGCCAGGGCTACGCGTCCGGCCTGGCGGGTATCGCCCGCGACTACGGCGTGAACGTCTAGACCGTACGCTGGACCCGATCCGGTCCCGGTCGTCCGTGCCGGGACCGGATCGTTGTGTATTGCAGTACCTCGCTGCATCGACCTGACTACTGACAAGAAAGGCCGCAGTCGTGTTACTGCGAATATTCGGGGCGTCGTTCGCCGTCACCGTCGTCTCCCTGGTCGTCGCCTTCTTCTACGGCGGCCCCCAAGCTCTGTTCCTCTGCGTCATCCTCGGCATCCTCGAGGTCTCGCTCTCGTTCGACAACGCGGTCATCAACGCGACCGTGCTGCAGCGGATGAGCGATTTCTGGCAGAAGATCTTCCTCACCGTGGGCATCCTCGTCGCCGTGTTCGGCATGCGCCTGGTGTTCCCGCTGGTCATCGTGTGGGCCGCGTCGGGACTCGGGCCCGTCGAGGCGCTGAGACTCGCCCTGAATCCGCCGGCCGACGGGGCCGCGTACTTCCCCGACGGCAGCCCCAGCTACGAAACGCTCATCACCGACGCGCATCCGCAGATCGCTGCATTCGGCGGCATGTTCCTGTTGATGTTGTTCCTGCACTTCATCTTCGAGGAACGCGAAATCAAGTGGCTGCAGTGGATCGAGCGCCCCCTCGCGAAGGCCGGCAAGCTCGACCAGCTCGAGGTCGTCGTCGCGTCGGCGCTGCTGCTGATCACGGCGACGGTCATCGCGCCCGACGACAAGGTGTCGACGGTGATGATCGCCGGCGTGCTGGGCATGATCACCTACATCGCGGTCAACGGGCTCGGCGAGATGTTCCACATCCCCGAGGAGGGCGAGGAGGAGTCCACGGGCGGGCCGTCGGGTCTGGCCAAGGCCACCGGTAAGGCCGGCTTCTTCCTGTTCCTCTACCTCGAGGTTCTCGACGCCTCGTTCTCGTTCGACGGCGTCATCGGCGCGTTCGCGATCACGTCCGACCCGATCATCATCGCCCTGGGCCTCGGCTTCATCGGCGCGATGTTCGTCCGGTCGATCACGATCTTCCTGGTGCGCAAGGGCACGCTGTCGGAGTACGTGTACCTCGAGCACGGCGCCCACTGGGCGATCGGTGCGCTCGCGCTGATCCTGCTGTACTCGATCGGCACGCACGTCCCCGAGATCGTGACCGGCCTCGTCGGTATCGCTCTGATCGGCGCGGCATTCGCCTCCAGCATCTACCGCAACCGCAAGGAGAGGGCACGAGAGGCAGCCACCGCCTCCTGACCCGGGCTCCCGCACCCCACGGTGAAGGGCACGTTCGACCGGTTCGACCGGTTGGACGTGCCCTTCACCCGTTTCGGGGCCGGCCGTCACCGAGTGTCGTACGAACATATGAACATCGGTCTTCCCGGCCGCATCACCCCGTGTTTCACCCTCTCCCGCGGTTAACGGAGACGAGGCGAACGTCGACCTTGCTGCTGAGTACAACGCGCTGCCCTTCCGGCCGGTGAAGCCGAGAGGCCGGATCACGCGTGTGGCAGTGACGTTTCTCCGAAATGCCGCGGCACCTGCGAATCCGTGTCTCGGGACCGGAGGCGCGCGCTGCCGTCGTGTGCGCGGCGGAACGTATCGCAAGGAGATGTGGACACGATGGTGCTGGATACGGTTGCCGACGACCTCCGCGTATTGCGGAAAGCGGAAGTACGCCTCGCGGAGGCGCACGAGCTGGCCCGGTGGGACGAACTCATCGGCGCGAACCCCGACGGTGGCTCGGTCTGGCGTGGCCGGGAGTACTCCGAACACGAACGGGTCCTGGGCTTCACCCCGGTCTATCTGATGGTCGACGACATCGCCTGCACCGTGCTCGAGCGCCGCATCCCGCTGCTGGGGCGGCTGTGGCATCTGCCGGCGGGACCGGGCGTACTCGACGTCACGACCCTCATGCGGGTGTCCGATGCGTTGGCGGAGTTCGCGGCCGAGCAGGGTGTGTTCACCGTGCGGATCGAACCTCTGATCCGCGACGATGCCGCCGAGCGGGAGCGCCTGCTCGCGGCCGGGTATCGGCGCGTGCCGGGCTGGGCGCCGTCGAACACGATCGTCGTGGACATCACCGGATCGGAGGACGACGTGCTGGCCCGGTTCGGGCAGCGGGCACGCCGCTGGATCCGCAAGGCCGCCCGGGTCGGTGTCGTCGTCGAACGGGTCGAGGCGACCGACGAGAACTGCCGAGTTCTCTACGATCTGCTGACCGCCACGGCCGACGGCCGGTTCCCGATCCGGGCCTTCGAGCATGTCCGGAGCATGTACCAGCGGCTGCAGGCCAGTGGTAACGGCCAGTTGTTCCTCGCGCGTCTCGACGGGCGGGTCGTGGCAGGCGCCTACGCGATGCTCGTGGGTGAGAACGCTCTGTACCTGACCGGGGCGTCGGTGCGGAAAGAGCCGGGCCGGTCCGAGGAGAACGGGCTCGGCGCGCACGGCGTCGGTCACGCGGTGCAGTGGGAACTGATGCGGTGGGCGCGCGAACACGGGGCGGTGCGGTACGACATGTGCGGGACCCCGCCGTCGGCGGAGGCGGACGATCCGGCACATCCGCTGCACGGCGTCGGCCAGTTCAAGTTGAGTTTCAACAAGACCATCATCGACTACATCGGCGCCTACGACGTGCCGGCACGACGGATCCGGGCGAATCTCCTGTACGGCTACGAGCGGATCCTGATCGCGGCGGCGGGACATCCGTTGTTCCGCAGGTTCCTCACCTGACCGGATGACGTCGTCGCCGCGGGAAGGCTGTCGGTCGCGGGAACGCTTCGGAGTCAGGGAGTTCGGAACACTCCCTCACGCAGAAGTGTTTCCGCGTCGGCGAAAGCGCGGGCGCGGCGCGTGATGGTGGGCGCGCCCGGCGGGTTGCCGTTCCACTGGTCGAACAGTGTGCTCAGGCTCAACACCAGCCGTTCGGGTGCATGCCACGAACTCCATCGTTCGAAGTCGTTGCTGCGCGCGATCTCTCGCGCCGCCTGTCGCACGGAGATTCCGCGCGCGTGGTGAACGCGGCCGATGTCGCGGAGCCACAACCAGTAGTCGCGGACCGCGCGCAGGTCGTCTACGGTCCCCGTCGATCCGTGACCGGGAACGTACACGGCGGCGTCCCACCCGATGAGGCGATCGAGGGCGGCGAGCCAGTTGTCGAGCGGGCCGTTCCACAGGATCGGGGTGGATCCGACCCACAAGAGGTCGCCGGTGAACACCACGCCCGCGTCGGACACGTGCACGACGACGTCGCCCGCGGTGTGGCACGGGCCGAGGCGCTCGAGATCGACCGTGCGATCGCCGATCGTCAGCCGGTGTGTCGTGTCGAAGGTGCGGTCCGGCAAACGCGGTGTGCGACGGGGGAATCGGGCTCCCGCTCGCACCCGTGCCGAGTAGACCACGGCCGCACCCACCGGCCCCGGCACGCGGCCGATCAACTCGCCGACGGCCGCCAATGCCCTCAACCCGGCGGGTGGCAGGTCCTCGTGCATCGCGTCCAGCGCCGCCGCGCTGGTGGTGATCCGCGCCGTCGGGGGCAGTGTGTCGTTGCCCCACCAGTGATCTCCGTCGGAATGGGTGTTGACCGCTTCCGTGACGGGAGCGTCGGCGACGAGCGGTCGCTGTACGTCGGAAATGCGCTCGGCCCACGCCACATCCCAGACGGTGTCCACGACCAGGGATGCCGCGCCGGGGGAGACGACGAGCCCGGTGTTTGTTTCGCCCCATCCGCCGCCCGGGCGCACGAACGCCCACACCGCGTCGCCGATCTGTGTCAGACCACCGTGTTCCATATCCGTCCCCCACTCTGTTGGACCATCCACGCTGCTCTGTATGGACCATCCACGCTACCGCTCGGTGGCCGTGGGTTTCGGCCGGAGGGTGTGCGGGTAAGTCGCACGTGGTAACTGTGCGAGGAGAGGTGGATGTGGCATGAGACCAGCGACCGTACTGGGAACCGCAGCGGCGACGGCGATCACCGCTTTCGTCGGGTCCGTCGCTTCCCGGGAATCGGATTCCCGCTGGTACCGGCGCCTCCGTAAGCCGTCGTTCCAGCCGCCGGCATCGGCTTTCCCTGTCGTCTGGACCGCCTTGTACGCCGACATCGCGGTCACCTCCGCAGCGGCGATCGACGAACTGACCCGGCGTCGCGAACTCGACGCGCGACGCGCGTACGTCGCCGCGCTCGCCGCGAATCTCGTGCTCAACTGCTCGTGGTCGTGGGTGTTCTTCAAGGGCGGACGGCTCGTCCCGGCAACGGTGGTCGCGGCACTGCTCGCCGCTAGCAGTGCCGACCTCGTACGACGCACCGCCGACGCCGTACCCGTCGCGGGTGCGGCGCTGGCGCCCTATACGGCGTGGACCGGGTTCGCGACGGTGCTGAGCGGGCGGATCGCGCAGCTCAACCGGTGACGTGCTTCACCCGGCGCAGGTGCCCGGCGACCGGGACTTCGGCATACGCGATGATGGGGGCATGCTCGAAGCACCCGTGATGATCGGCATCGTCTCCATCTGCATCGGATTCGTGTTCTTCATGCTCGCCGCGACCGGTACCCGGAGCAAGTGGGACAAGAAGGTGACGATCACGCTGTTCGCCGTCGCGATCGTGTTCATGACGATCATCCCGGTGATCGGTGCGGTCGGCTTCGCGGCCTGACCGCACGTCTCACGACCGGGTGAGTGCATCGCGCAACACGGCGGCGAACTTCTCGGGCTGCTCGGTGAATCCGGCGTGACCACCCGGAAACTCCTTCGGCGCCAAGGAAAGTGCCTCGGCCAGGGCCATCGACGTCGCGTACGTCGCGAGCCCCCGCGACTCGGCGCCGATGCCGATCACGAGTCGTGCGGGCGTCGCCGCCAACGCGTCGAGGTCGGGCAGATAGCGGGTGGTTCCCCGAATCTCGTAGGCGAAGAAGCGGGCGCCGTCGGCGAGGTCCTGCGCCGGTGACTCTCCCGGCGGGGGACCGGCGGGTTGTTCGTCGGGCCCGGTATCGCCGGGATCGTCGAATCCGGCGAAGTCCATGAACGCGGCCCACGCCGCGCCGAGACCCTCACGGTGGAAGGTGTCGACCATCGCGTCCACCGCGGCGCGTCGCTCGGCGGCGTCGGGTAGCAACTCGAGCAGCGGCGGTTCGTGAGCAACCAGCGTGCGTACCCGCTCCGGGTGCAGTGTCACGAGCGCGAGACCGGTGACCGCGCCTCCGCTGGTGCCGAAGACGTCGGCGGATTCCGCGTCGAGGGCGTCGAGCACGGCGACGAGGTCGGCGGCGCGCAGGTCGGGTGTCGAATCGGAGTGCGGGTCGTCGAGGACGCTGCGCCCGATGCCGCGCGGGTCGTGGGTGAGGACGGTGTGATCGTCCGCGAGGACCTCGGCGAACGGGGCCAGTGCCGTGGCCCCCATCGGGGCGCCGGTGAGGATCAGCAGTGGGCCGGTGCCGCGAATCTCGCAGTGCAGCCGGCCGCCGGACACGGGAACGGTGTGTGTGATGGTCATGCACGAACAGACCCCCGCGGATGTGTTTTCTCATCGCATTGTCGCTTGAGGACCGAAGTTGTCCGCAATCGCTCCTACCGTGGGTTACATCATCACCACGACGGAAGGGCAGTGGACATGACCGACAATTCCCGAACCGGAGAACGCGCGGACATCCTCGACATCCTCGCGGAGCAGCGCGAGATGCTGCTGATCACCGCCCGCAACCTGACCGACGAACAGGCCCGCACGCGCAGCACCGTCAGCGATCTCACGGTCGGCGGTTTGATCAAGCACGTCACGGCGACGGAGAAGACCTGGATCGAGACGATCCGTAACCTCGACGACACCACCACGTTCGACATGGAGTCGGCGATGGTGCAGTACTACATGAACGACGACGAGACCCTCGCCGGACTGCTCGAGGCGTACGCCGACGTCGCGCGGGAGACCGAACAGTTCGTCCTGGCACTCGACGATCTCGACCTGCAGGTGCCGCTGCCCACCGCGCCCTGGGCGCCGGAGCGGGAGTGGTGGAGTGCGCGAAAGGTGTTGCTGCACATCATCCGTGAGACCGCGCACCACAGCGGCCATGCGGACATCATCCGCGAGTCGCTCGACGGAGCGAACAGCACCCTGCAGCGCGGCGCCGATGCCGGCATGACCTTCGACTAGCCGTTCCTACCCACCGTTCTCCCGTCTGTTTCCCGCCCCTTTTCCGAGCGAATGTATCGTTCGTCTCCTTCAACAGAGCAGGCGATACATTCGCTCGGAAAGGAGCGGGTGCAGAGCTCCGGGCCGTCGGCGTCAGTGGGAGGTGGATGCCATCTCCGCGCCGATGCCCGTTTCCGCACGCACCAGCATCTCGGCGAACTTCTCGTCGTCGTGCGGACTCCGCCCGCGGAGTTTCTCGCCGACGAGCGATCCGATCACGCAGGCGGCCAGGCCGAGCGGCATGGTGATGATCACAGGAAGCTGGATGGTCAACGGTGCCGGTCCGTCGCCGAGCCACAGCGCCTGGGTGAACATCAGGCTCACGACGGTCGAGACCAGCCCGACGAGGATCCCCCACACCGCGCCCGTGCTGTTGAACCGGCGCCAGTTGAGACTCAGTACCAGTGCGGGCAGGTGCGCGCTACCTGCAACCATGAATGCCATGCCCATGAAGTAGGTGATGTTGGTGTCGTCACCGATCAGCATGGTCAGCCCGATCGCGACAACGCTGAAGGCGACGGCACCGATCCGGGCGACCCGCGCCTGCGCGTCGTCCTCCCTGGCCTGGGACTCGGCATCGAGATTCTCCGGCAGGGCCTTGCGGATGAGCGTCGGCCACACGTCCCGGGCGAACGTGCCGGCAGCCGAGATCACGACTCCGGCGACCACCGCGATGATGCTCGCGAAGGCCACCGCGGCCACGAGGGCGAGTGCGACGGAACCACCGACCGTGCCGACACCGCCGCCGAGTTCGGTGACGAGTACCGGCGCGGCGAGGTTGCCGCCCGCGCCGACCCGCTGGGCACCGTCGTCGCCGAGCAGGGCGGCAGCTCCGAAGCCCATGACGATGACGATGAGATAGAACCCGCTGCACAGGGCGACCGTCCAGCCGAGCGAACGTCGTGCGGTCTTGGCTTCGGGCACGGTGAAGAACCTGATGAGGATGTGCGCCATGCCGGCGGTGCCGAGTGCGAACGCCAGCGAGTACGAGATCAGGTTGAGCGCGCTCGTCTGACCGAAGATCAGCCCGGGCGAGAGGATCGCATCGGCAGCTGCTGCGTGGTCGGTGGCGGAATCGAGGACCTTGGGGAAGCTGAACCCGAACTGCGCGAGAATGCCGAGGCAGACGATGATCGCCAGGATGGAAAGGATCGACGACTTGATGACCTGAACCCAGGTGGTCGCGAGCATGCCGCCGACGAACACGTAGATGCCCATGAGGGTTCCGGCGACGATCACCGACATCCAGAACGGAATCCCGGAAACCGATTCGAGCAGTACGCCTGCCGCGACGAGCTGGGCCAGCAGGACGAACGTGCCGGTCGTGATCGTGCTCAGCGCGACGACGACACGCACATTGCGGGATTCGGTGCGGAACACCAGAACGTCGGCGAGCGTGTACTTGCCGAGATTGCGCATCTTCTCGGCGAGGAGAAACAGCACCGGCAGGAACGAGATCACCGACGTGAACAGGATGACCGTTCCATCGACGCCCTTGGAGAAGATCAGTCCGGTCGTGCCGAGAAAGCTTCCTGCGGAGATGAATTCACCGGCAATCGCAAAGCCGTTCTGCCAGCTGGAGATCGAGCGGCCTGCCGCGAAGAATCCGTCCGCGCTCTTGGCGCGGCGGGACGCCGCGAACGTCACCCACAGGGTCAGTGAGATGACGGCACTGCAGATCGCGATGGCCAGGTAATCGGCGTCGCCGGTCATACGAGCTCCTCACGATGGTCGGACACCGCGCGGATCGCTGCGTCCGCTGCCGGTTCGATGTAGGTGCGGGACAGCCGGAAATACGCCCAGACCAGCGCCCAGGTTCCCGCGAATTGGGAGAACACGACCCACAGGGACAGCGGGACGCCCAGCAGCGAGGCGCCGCCCAGCAGGTCGGGGAACGCGATGAAACCGACGAGGAAGCTCGCGAACAACACGATCGTGATCGTGCCCAGCGCGGTGGTCACGGTGCGACGGCGGCGGCGAAGTTCGGCGACCTCGGGTAGCTCGAGCATCCGCACCCAGGTCGGGTTCGAGGAAACGGTATCGGTCATGCCCGCACCGCCGCGTTGCGCGCGGATTCCAGTGCGAAAAGGTTCTCGTCCCACCCGGATTCGAGTGGGCCGAAGAAGTGGAAGCGCACCTGCTTGACCTTGTACAGCCACCGGCCGTCGATCTTGACGATCTCGTCGGTGTACCGGCCGGCGGCGACGCTCGCGACCCCGTCGGTGACGCACGGCTGCCACAGGAACGAGCGGACGGTCGCGCGGTCGCCGTCGAGGTCGATCTCCAGGTTGGTGATGAAGTGCCAGAAGGCGGTCAGTCCGCCGTCGGCGAGGCCGGCGAAGAACTCGCGCATCTCGGCCTTCCCTCGCGGGTGGGAGAGGCCGTCGAATTCACCGTCGTCGGTGAACAGGTCCATCAGCGCGTCCCAGTCCCCGTCGTCGAGGTGACGGCAGTAGCGGGCGTCGAGCAGGCGGATCGCCTCGAGGTCTTCGAGGCGGGCGATGCGGTCGGCGAGTGCGGCCTCGCCGGTGGACTCCAAGGTGGTCACAGCAGGATCCTCTCGAGGTCGAGAACGAGATGTTGATTAACGAGCGTTTATGTGAGGTGGACCATATGTGAGCCGTGTCGAGTGGTCAAACCGGGGTTCTTGCTGGTCTTTTGTCCGACCTCTACGCTCCAAGGCATGAACACTCGATCGGTTGGTGTGCAGGTGGGGGTGCGCGAACGCATTCTGGAGACGGCGCTCGACGAGTTCTATGCGTCCGGATTCCACGGTGCGACGATGCGCAATATTGCCAACAGTGCAGGTTGCAGCGCTGCGAATGTCTACAACCACTTCGAGAACAAGTCCGAATTGCTCGTCGAGATCCTGCGACGGGCCAGTGACGAGCAGTTCACCGTCACCCGCAACGCGCTGCGCAAGGCCGGCCCGCATCCGGCGGATCGCTGGCGTGCGGCGGTCGTGGCGCACTCCCTTTACACCGCCCGCAATCCCCGCGCGTGCCTGGTGGCCAACTCCGAACTGCGCTACCTCGGCGAAGTCGACCGCAAGCGCGTCGTCGGCTCCCGCGACGCGCAGGAACAGTTGTTCGTCGACATCGCTCGAGATGGCGTCGACCAGGGATTATTCTCCGTTCCGCACGTACACCAGGCCGTCACGGCGGTGCTGACGATGTGCGCCGGCATCCCGCTGTGGTTCCGGGCCGACGGTCCGCTCTCGGCCCAGCAGGTCGCCGACGATTACGGGGTCTACGCCCTCAATCTCGTCGGATATCGGACTTCGTAGCGTTCACCCGTTGACTGGTGACGGGGGTCATGCTCTACTGGGTGAACAAGCGTTAATGACCTGCTTGTCCGCCTGCCCGGCCCATCGAGGGAGTGTCCATGACCCACCGGCCGTCCCAGCCACGCACCGATACCCCGCGCTACCTCACCGAGGAACGCCTCGCCATCCGTGACCTCGCGCGGGACTTCGCGATGACGAAGGTGCTGCCCATCGCCAACGAACTCGACCCCGTCCAGGGCACGATCCCGGATTCGCTGAAGAAGGAAATGGCCGAGATCGGCTTCTTCGGCATCATGATCCCGGAGGAGCACGGGGGCCTCGGGCTCGGCGTCTTCGAGTACTGCCTCGTCGCCGAAGAGCTGTCCCGGGCCTGGATGAGCGTGTCGGGCCTGCTCGCCCGCGGCAACGGCATGGGCGGCGGTTTCACCCCGGAGCAGGAGGCCGCACTGCTGCCGAAGGTCGCCCGCGGCGAATACCTCGGCGCCTACGCGCTCTCCGAGGCCGAAGCCGGATCCGACGTCGCCAACATCTCGTGCCGCGCCACCCGCGACGGCGACGAGTGGGTCGTCAACGGCACCAAGATGTGGTGCACCTACGCCGACGAAGCCGACTACCTGGTCCTGTTCGCACGCACCGACCCGAACAAGGACCCCGCCAAGCCACACCGCGGCATCAGTGCGTTCCTCGTGGAGAAGGAACGCGGCAGCTTCCCGGAAGGGATCTCCGGCACGAAGGTCCGCAAGATCGGCTACTTCGGGTGGAACACCTGGGAGCTGTCGTTCGACAACTTCCGCATCCCGGCGTCGGCGATGCTCGGCGAGGAGGGCAAGGGCTTCTACCTCGCCGTGTCGGGACTCGAGGTCGGCCGCGCGCACACCGCAGCGCGGGCGATCGGCCTGGCACGGGCCGCGCTCGAGGACTCCATCGCGTACGTCCACACCCGCCGCCAGTTCGGCCGCCCCATCGGCGATTTCCAGCACCTCCGGTTCAAGATCGCGAAGATGGCCGCGGACATCGAAGCGGCCCGCCAGCTCATGTACTCGGTCGCCACCGACATCGACACCGGGCGGCGCTGCTCACTCGAGGCGTCGATGTGCAAGCTCGTCGCCACCGAGATGGCCGAACAGGTCACCAGTGAGGCCGTGCAGATCCACGGCGGCGCCGGCTACACCACCGACTTCCAGGTCGAACGGCACTGGCGGGATGCGCGTCTGACGAAGATCTTCGAGGGCACCAGCGAGATCCAGATGCGCATCATCTCCGACGAACTGCTCGGAAGGGTCGAAGGCTGATGACACTCACGACCTCCGACCTCATCAGCGTCGGCGACCGCACCGCCGGCGCCGCCCGGGCACTCGCCCCACTGCTCGCCGACGCCGGCATCGCCCTGCCCGGCGGCAGTGCGCTCGCGGGCGCGATCGCCGCCGAACTGCTGACGCCGCCCATCCCCGGCGCCACCCGGACCGGCATCGCCTGGTTCACGACCCGGCCGGTCACCCCCGACGACACCGTCCTCGCGGACGTACTGGTCACCCGCGTCGCGGACGGCACCGTCGACCGGCACGTCCGGCTCCTCGACGAGACCGGAACAGTACGGGAGCACGGAACCGAAACCTGGCGGCTCGACGACCCGACGGCGGCCCCGGCGCGGCCGGAGCTGGACTTCTGCACCGCGGCGTGGGGTGAGCTGCTGCGCGCACGTCTCGACGAGGACGCGGAATTCGCGTCGTCGCTGTCGAGCTGGGACGGCACGATCGGCCTGCGCTGCGACGACCGGGAACTGCACCTGCGGATCTACAAGGGCCGCATCGTCGACGTCACGCGGCGCACCCCGCACGGCGCGACCTTCACCTTCGTTGCGCCGGCCCATCTCTGGGCCGAGGTGGTGCTCGCCGAACGCGACGACTTCATGCGCCGTGCCATCGGCGGCGAATTCTCCTCCAGCGGAGACGGATACGAGTACCTGCGACTCACCAAACCGCTCAACATCGTCATCGCGCACGCGCGCGCACTCGCCCAGGAGGTCCGGCCGTGATCGAAGCGCGCTACCTCGAGATCGCCGGTGCCCTTGGCTTCGTCGAGATCGTCAGGCCCGATGCGCATCCCGCGCCGGACACGTTGCCGACCGTCCTCTGCATCCACACCGCCGGGCAGAGCGGCGTGCAGTACCGTCACGTCGCCCGCGGTCTCGCCGCCCGCGGATACCGCGTCATCGTGCCCGATCTGCCGGGCCACGGACGCTCCGAGCCCGCTCCGGGTGGACCGGTCACGTCGCTGACCGCCTACGGCGACTGGCTCTGCGCCGTCCTCGACGAACTCGGGATCGAGCGTCCGTATGTGGTCGGCTGTTCCATCGGCGGCAAGCTCACCCTCGAACTGTCCGTCCGCCCCGAACGTCCGCTGGCCGGCGCCGTCGCGATGGAAGCCGAGGCCGGTCCGGGTCGCGTCAACGTCGCCGGACTGCGGCGGGAACTCGAGGACGTCGCCGGCCCGGCCCGCGCCGAACGCACCTATCTCGGAACCCTGGCGTCGGTGGGCACGTCGGTGCCCGACGACAAAGCACGCGTGATCGCGACGATGCACAAGCGCGAGGACCCCGAGATCTCCTCGTCCGACCTGATCGGCTGGGGTAGCCACGACGTCCGCGATCGTCTGCACCTGATCGACGCACCGATCCATCTCGTCGCCGGCCTCGACGATCCGTGGATCCGCGCCGCCGAGGTCGAGCAGGTGGCCGTCCGCATCAACGAGGCGCATCCCGGTCTCGCGCGGTACACCGGGCTGACGGGGATCGGCCACTACCCGATGGAGGAAGTCGAAGACTTCGCCGCCGTCGTCGACACCTGGTTCCGCGAACTCGACGAAAATACCTGTTCGGTAAGGGATTCCGAGGAGGTTGCGTTGTGACCACCACCGACACCACCTCGCTGACCGGACTCCTCGCGGAACTGATCACAACCGACCCGGACGCACCGCTCGCCTTCGACGTCGTCGGTGACGAGATCCGCACCTGCACCCGCGCGCGTTTCGGTGAACAGGTGGAGGCCCTGTGCACCGAACTCGCGGACACCGGAATCGAATCCGGCCAGTGCATCGCCGTGATGCTGCCGAACTGGTCCGACGCGCTGGTGTGGCAGTTCGCCGCGTCGTCGCTCGGCGCCCACGTCATCGGCGTCAACACCCGCTACAACACCGGCGAGGTCGCGCACATCCTCGTCGCCGCCCGCCCGGCAGTGGTCGCCGTGGCCGCGTCCTTCCACGGCCTCGATCTGTTCGGAACACTCAGTGCCGCAGTGGAATCTGTTTCGGAGGTCGCAACCCCGGCCGTGGCGGTCGTGACCGGCCCGTCCACACCGGCCACACCCGCCGACCCGGCGGGATTCGACCTGGGCGGCGGAGCATGGCTCGTCGGCAGCGGCGACATCCGCGGCACCCGCGTACCCCGCACCCCGGTCACCGCGACGGTCACCGCCGCCGGTGCGGTCGCCGATCCGTCGGACCTGCTCGCGGTGGCGTTCACGACCTCCGGCTCCACCGGCACGCCGAAACTTGCCGCACACCGGGATTCGGCGGTGGTCCGGCACGGCCGCGCCGATGCGGAGATCATGGGAGTCACCCCGGGCGACGTCACGCTGTGTGTGCTGCCGGTGTCCGGAGTGTTCGGTTTCAGCACCGCCATGGCGACTCTCGCCGGCGGCGGAGCCCTGCTCATGGAACCGGTGTTCGACGCCGCCGCGGTTCTGCGCCGCATGCAGGAACTGAAGGTCACGCACGTCGTCGGCGGCGACGACCTGTTCGGCCGGTTGTACGACACCTGGCACGCCGAGCAGCGGTCCGATCTGTCGTCGTTGAAATGGCTGGGTATCGCAGATTTCCTGGGGCGCTCCCACGCCATCGCCCGCTGGGCCCGCGACGAGTTCGGCGCACTGACCTCCGGCGTGTTCGGTTCGTCCGAGGTGTTCGCGCTCACGCTGTTGTGGTCCGACCGGGACCCCGAGTCGGTGCGCTGGAACGGGGGAGGCCGCCCCGTCGCCTCCTCGATCGAGGTGCGGATCGTCGACCCGGTCGACGACGGCGTGCTGCCCGACGGCGAACAGGGCGAACTGCAGTTGCGTGGCCCCAACGTCGTCGACGCCTACCTCGGCAATCCCGATGCCGCACGGCGTGCATTCACGGCCGACGGCTGGTTCCGCAGTGGAGACCTCGCGGTCGCCACCGGTGACGGCGGCTACCGATTCGTGTGCCGCATGGGAGATGTCCTGCGGCTGCGCGGTTTCCTCGTCGACCCCGCGGAGATCGAGCGCCGCCTCGCGCAGCATCCCGATGTGGGAGTCGTCAAGGTCGTCGGGATCACCGGTGAGGGCGGCTACACCAGTGCCGTCGGCTTCGTCGTCCTCACCGACGACGCGTCCGCCGGCACCGACGCCGGTGTGCTGAAGCGCTGGTGCCGTGAGGAACTCGCGGCATTCAAGGTGCCGTCGGCTGTGCACATCGTCGAACACATGCCCACCACCGTGGGCGGAAACGGAACGAAGATCCGGGCCGTCGAGCTGCGCGAGTGGGCGCAGAACTGGACCGATCGCGAAAGGGACCACCGCCGTGACTGATTCCACCGCCAGCGCCACCGATGTGGTGATCTGCGAACCGCTGCGCACCCCTGTCGGCCGATACGGCGGCATGTTCGTCGACGTGCCCGCCACCGACCTCGCCGCCCGGGTCGTCTCGGAGCTGATGTCCCGCACGGGAATCGACCCCGAGCAGATCGACGACGTGATCTTCGGCCAGTGCTACCCCAACGGAGAGGCTCCGGCGATGGGCCGGGTCGCCGCGCTCGACGCCGGCCTGCCCGTCACCGTCCCCGGGCTGCAGCTCGACCGTCGCTGCGGCTCGGGCCTGCAGGCGGTGCTCGACGCGGCGATGCGCGTCCAGACCGGTGTCGCCGACATCGTGATCGCCGGAGGTGTCGAATCCATGAGCCGAGCCGAGTACTACACCGAATCCATGCGCTGGGGCGCCAAGGGTGCCCCCGCGGCCCTGCACGACCGGCTCGCCCGCGGTCGCGTCACCGCCGGCGGCCGCAACCATCCGGTCCCGGGCGGCATGCTCGAAACCGCAGAGAACCTGCGTCGCAAGTACGGTATCTCCCGTCTCGAACAGGACGAACTCGCCGTCGAATCGCACCGCCGCGCGGTCGCGGCCATCGACTCCGACAAGTTCGCGGAGGAGATCGTGCCGGTCACCGTGCCGCAGCGCAAGGGCGAGCCGAGGGTGATCGACCGAGACGAACACCCGCGCGCCGACACCACCGTCGAGACCCTCGCGAAACTGCGCCCGATCATGGGCAAGCAGGATCCGGACGCGACCGTCACCGCGGGCAACGCGAGCGGCCAGAACGACGGTGCCGCAGCTTGTGTCGTCACCACACGCGCCACCGCCGAGCGTCTCGGGTTGCGGCCGCTCGGCCGGCTGGTGACCTGGGCGGCCGCGGGCGTCGCCCCGTCCGAGATGGGTATCGGTCCGGTGCCGTCCACCGAGAAGGCGCTGAAGCGTGCCGGTCTGTCGCTCGCCGACATCGACCTGATCGAACTCAACGAGGCGTTCGCCGCGCAGGCGCTCGCGGTGACCCGCGAATGGAATTTCACCGCAGCAGATTTCGATCGCACGAACGTCAACGGCTCCGGTATCTCGCTGGGACATCCCGTCGGCGCGACCGGTGTGCGCATCCTCGCGACCCTGCTGCGCGAACTCGACCGCCGTGGTGCCCGCTACGGCCTCGAGACGATGTGCATCGGCGGTGGCCAGGGCCTGACCGCGATCTTCGAGCGGGCGTCGTGACCGCGCGTCCCCTCGACGGCGTCCAGGTCGTCGACCTGTCGAGCTTCGTCGCCGGACCCACGGCTGGACGCATGCTCGCCGAACTCGGTGCCGACGTCATCCGCGTCGACCCGGTCGGCGGGGCCGTCGACGGTGGACGCTGGCCGCTCACCGAGGACGGCGAGAGCCTCTACTGGACCGGTCTCAACCAGGCGAAACGGTCCGTGGCGGTGGATCTGCGCAGCGACGAGGGCCGAGCGGTGGTCGTCGATCTGATCGCCCGGGCGGGAATCGTCCTCGAGAACGCCGCGCACGCCCCGTGGCTCGCGCACGAGGCACTTGTCGCTCGCCGGCCCGACCTGATCCACCTGCACATCGCCGGCAACGCGGACGGAAGCCCGGCCGTCGACTACACCGTCAACGCCGCTGTCGGACTGCCGTCGATGACCGGGCCGGCCGATCACACCGCGCCGGTGAACCACGTGTTGCCCGCGTGGGACCTGATCACCGGTGTCCACGCCGCGCTCGGCATCGTCGCGGCGCTGCGCCGGCGTGACCGGACCGGTCAGGGCAGCTACCTGGAACTCGCCCTCGACGACGTCGCGGTCTCCGCGGTCGCGAGCATGGGCTGGCTCGCCGAGGCGGAGGCGCGTGGGGCGGGTCGCGAGCGGTTCGGCAATGCGCTGTTCGGCAGCTACGGCTCGGACTTCCCCACGCGCGACGGTCGTTCGGTGATGATCGTCGGCCTGACGCCGGGGCAGTGGCGTGCGCTGGTCGATGTCACCGGCACGGCCGACGTGTTCGCGGCGCTCGAGAAGCAACGTGGCCTCGATCTGACGGCGGAAGGTGACCGGTTCGAGGCCCGGGATGCGATCACCGCGATCCTTGCGCCGTGGTTCTCGTCGCGCACCCTCGCGCAGGTCGAAGCAGACCTTGCGGGCACCCGTGTGCTGTGGGCGCCGTACCGGACGATGGACGAGGTCGCCGCCGAGGTCGCGGCCCGCCCCGACGCGGTGGTGCAGTACGTCGACCAGCCCGGGATCGGGCCCGTCCTCACCGCTCGATCGCCATTGCGCTGGAACGGTCGGTACACCGAGGCGCGGCCCGCACCTCGGCACGGACAGCACACCGACGAGATCCTCGCGACGCCGCCGGAATGACGATCCCCCGGTTCGATTGGGATCGAACCGGATTCGCCCGCCGGGCACGTTGTGGCCCCGTGTGTCGCATGCTACCGTCACGCGTGTATATACAGAGGCTGTTTGTGTATATACAGAGCACCTGTCGGGCATCACCGGCAAGGCCACCCGGCTGCGACGGCTGTCCGCGACACACGAACCCAGCCTGTGGCTGCCCGCGCGGGCCGACGGACGGAGTTGCCATGCCGCTTGCCTTGTGCGCCTCGTCGCACTCGCCGCTGATCGGCTTGCACGATCCGGCGGCAGACGTCGTGAGCGAGGTGCACGAACAACTCTCCGGCGCCAAGGCTTTCGTGGAAGCGTTCGATCCCGAACTCGTGCTCGTCTTCGCCCCCGACCACTACAACGGATTCCTGTACGACCTGATGCCCTCGTTCTGCGTCGGTGCAGCCGCGACCTCCGTGGGTGACTACGGCCTGCCGAGCGGGCCGCTCCCGGTGGACCGCGACGCCGCCTACGCGATCGCGCGGCATGCACTCGACTCGGGTGTCGACATCGCGTTGTCCGAAGCGATGCACGTCGACCACGGTTTCGTCCAGCCTCTGCAGTTCCTGTTCGGTTCCGTGGACAGCATCCCGTCCCTGGTCCCGGTGTTCGTCAACTGCGTGGCCGAGCCGCTCGGTCCGGCGAGCCGAGCCCGTCTGCTGGGAGAGGCGGCGGGGCGGGTCCTGGGGGAAACCGGGAAGCGGGTGCTCGTCGTCGGGTCCGGTGGTCTCTCGCACGATCCGCCTGTTCCGCGGCTGGAGGGTGCAACTCCGGAGGTTGCGGCGCGGATCACGCACGGGCGCAACCCGACTGCAGATCAGCGCCGGGAGCGGGAGTCTCGTACCGTTGCCGCCGCCGGCGCGTTCGCTGCGGGATCAACGGACTTCCACGACCTCAACCCGGAGTGGGACGCCATGGTGCTCGACGCGTTCGAGTCGGGCGACATCGCTGTGTTCGACGAGAAGCCGAACGACTGGTTCACAGGCGAGGCCGGCCGTTCCGCCCATGAGATCCGTACCTGGATCGCGGCCTACGCCGCCCTGTCCACACAGGGTTCGTACGAGATGACCAGCCGGTACTACCGGCCGATCAAGGAATGGTTCGCCGGGTTCGCCGTCACCACGGCGATGCAGCAGAAGGCTGGTGCGCGATGACGATGTGGGACGACCTCGGCTCGGTGGCTCATACGATCGAGTACCGCGAGATCGGCGGATGGCGAACCCGCGTGCTGCGGGCTGGATCCGGGCCCGCGCTGGTACTCATGCACGGCACGGGAGGCCACCTCGAGGCATACTCGCGCAACATACCGGCGCTCGCCGAACACTTCTCCGTCGTCGCCTACGACTTCCCCGGGCAGGGTTACACGACTCCGGCCGACCGCGACCTCGAACTCGATGCCTACGTCGACCATCTTGCCGCGTTGCTCGATGATCTCGGTCTGGATCGCGCGCACCTGTGCGGCGAGTCGCTCGGTGGCTGGGTGGCGATCAAATTCGCTGTCGCGCACCCTGATCGGCTGCGCCGGGTCGTGCTCAACACACCCGGGGGCACCATGGCGGCTCCCGAGGTGATGGCGCGGATCCGGGACCTGAGTCAGGCCGCCGCCGACGATCCGTCCCACGAGCGCATCAGGGCACGTCTCGAGTGGCTCATGGCCGATCCCGCCAGTGTCACGGACGAACTCGTCGGGTGCCGCCGAGCGATCTATTCGCAGCCGGGGTTTGCCGAGTCGATGCGCCACGTCCTGTGCCTGCAGGATCCCGAGGTGCGCCGACGCAACATGGTCACCGACGCCGATCTGGCGGCGGTGACGGTGCCGGTGCTGGTGATCTGGACCAGCGACGACCCGTCCGGACCCGCTGCCGCCGGGATGGACATGGCCGACAAACTGCCGAACGGGCAGTTCCTGTTCGTCGACGGCGCGGGGCATTGGCCCCAGTGGGAGCAGCGGGAGATCTGCGACAAGGCCGTGATCGGGTTCCTGTGCGACGACGCGGGTCGGTGAGGGTCTCCTACTCCCGCCCGATGCTCAGGCGTCGAGTATCGCCCGGGCGATTTCCTCTGCGGCCCGGACAACTTCCGGTGCGGCCGCAGTCAGCTGCTCCTCCCGGTGGCTCATGAGGGTGAGGCACGCGGTGGGGTGCGAGTTCGCGATGGGGGCCGCGACCGCGTAGACGCCGGATTCGATCTCGCCCGCGCTCGTGGCATATCCGCGCCTGCGCGCCTCGGCGACGGCCTCGGGCTCGTCGGGCAGTTCCGGACCGGCCGACAGGAGGGCATAGGCGGCCGCTCCGCGATCCAGCAGCGTGCGCATCCCGGCGCGGAAGGAGATGTGCTGGGGGACGGTGACCGGCTCGACGACCTCGATGGAGACGGCCTCGTCCCTCTCGGCGACGAACAGGTGGACGGTGCAGCCGGCACGGTCGGCGAGACGCCGCATCACCGGGGTGGCGATCTCGCGCAACGCAGGCAGATAGGCCGTCGAGAGCGAGGCCAGACGTGAGCCGGGGCGGTATACGCCGTCCGATCCGGGTGTCACGAATCCGAAGTCGCGTAGCGTCTGCAGGATTCGGTACGCGATCGAACGGTGGACCCCGAGTTCTTCGGCAAGTCGCTGAACGGTCATGCCGGTGGGTGAATCCACCACTGCGAGCAGCGCGGTGAGTCCGCGGGCCAGCGTCTGGCTTCCGACCTGGGGCTGAGGCCGGGAGCGTGCATCCGAACTCGTCATGCCGGACCGGGCCCGGTCGGGACGCAGACACGCATGTGCGAATAAAGCAACATGCAGCTCATTATATACACCACTCCCGTCTTCGCTGTTGACACGGTTACCCCTGTTCGCCATAGTCTGTGTGTATATAGAAGCGTCCTGTTCGATAATTACTACACGCATTCAGGGGGCGACGTGACCGACGGTCGAGAACGATCCGCCGCGGCGTCGGTCGCCGTCGACGTCCTCGTAGTGGGGGCCGGGCCCGTCGGGCTCACCCTGGCGAACATTCTCGGGGCGCGAGGTCTGCAGGTTCTCGTCGTCGAGGAGCGTGACGTGCTCATCGACTACCCGCGCGGCGTCGGTCTGGACGACGAGTCCATGCGTGCCTTCCAGGGCATAGGACTGGCGAAACATGTTGAAAGGCACCTGATTCCGAATCAGATCCTGCGGTTCGTCAATGGCAGGGGTGAGCTTCTCGCGGAGATGGCGCCGAGTGAAGCGCAGTTCGGCTGGCCGCGGCGCAACGGATTCGTCCAGCCGCTCGTGGATGCAGAACTCCTGGAAGGACTTCGGCGCTTCGCCACCGTCGAGGTGCGCTGGTCGACCTCGATGCAGTCCATGCGGGAGGTGGACGACGGTGTCGCGGTCGAACTCCTCGAAAACGATGGTCCGCGCCAGGTGCGTGCGCGATACGTGGTCGGCTGCGACGGTGGCCGGAGCCGTACCCGCCGGATCATCGGTACATCGTTCGACGGTGTCACCTCGTCCACGCGCTGGCTCGTCGTGGACCTCGCCCACGACCCCCTCGGTTCGCCGAACAGCTACGTGGGCGCCGACCCGGAGCGCCCCTACGCCTCCATCTCGATCGCCCACGGCATCCGGCGCTTCGAGTTCATGCTGATGGACGACGAATCCGACACCGAAGTCGACGACCTCGGATTCGTACGGAACCTCCTGGGGCGGCACGTCCCGCGCCCGGAGGACGCGGAGATCATCGCGTACCGCATCTACACCCACCACTCGAGGATCGCTGGCGAGTTCGGTCGCGGACGCATCTTCCTCGCGGGCGACGCAGCGCATCTGATGCCGGTCTGGCAGGGGCAGGGATACAACAGCGGCGTGCGCGACGCGGTGAACCTCGGCTGGAAGCTCGCGGCGGTGTGCTCGGGGCAGGCCCGACCCGATCTGCTGAGGACCTATGACGAGGAGCGACGCGGCCACGCACGAGCGATGATCGACCTGTCCACCATGGTCGGACGGGTGATCTCGGTGCGGAACACCCGCCTCGCCTGGCTTCGCGACAGGGTGCTCCGCTCGGTGTCCGCGCTCCCCACGCTGAAGCGATACATCCTGGAGATGCGGTTCAAGCCGATGCCGCGGTACGAGACCGGGGCCGTCGTCGCTCGCCCCGGCAAGACCTCGCCGGTCGGACGGATGTTCATCCAGCCCGAGGTGGTCACCGAGAACGGGCGGTGCCTGCTCGACGAGGCGCTCGGGAACTGGTTCGCGGTGCTCTGCTGGAACAACGACCCCACCGCGGTCCTCGACAAGCCCAGCGTGGAGGCCTGGCGCGCGATCGGCGCCCGGCTCGTTGCCGTCGTGCCGGCAGCTCAGGTCGGACAGACCTCGTACGGCGACGACGTGACCGTGGTCGGCGACCCGGGGCCGCTGAAGAAGTGGTTCGACGCCCACAGCGAATCCGTCCTGTTCCTGCGCCCGGACCGTTTCGTGGCTGCCGCGGGCATCGCCCAGGACGCCGGTCTGCTGTCGGCGCAGCTGCTGACCGTTCTGGGCATGGAGAAGTACCTGGTGGACAACGTTTCCGACGCGACCGCAGGCTGACGACGGCCGGAACTCTCACCGCAGCTACCGGTACTGTTCTCCGCCTGACGATTTCGGCGGATCGACCGTCGATCCACGCGGCCGGGTGTGAGGATGCTCGAGACGGTCGTGCCGGCTCGCGGCCGTGGGAAGAAGCGCCACCGGAACAGCAGGGTCACCGGATCACAAGAGGAGCACGAGGATGTCGAAGAACGAACCTCCGACGGCAGAGGAGATCGTCCTCTACGAGAAGGACCCGGCAACGAAGATCGCGACGATCACGTTGAATCGACCGGACCGGCTGAATGCGCCGACGGTCGAGGCACGCCTGCGGTATGCCGACCTCCTGCATCGAGCGAACATCGACGACGACGTGAAGGTGCTGGTGGTGCGGGGCGAGGGGGACGATTTCGGAAGTGGAGTCGATTTGCCGGACTTCATGGAAGGCGTCGAGAACGGGGACTCCGCCGAGCGGCTCAAGGAGTTCGAGATCGACGACCCCGATGTCGTTTATCCGCCGAAGGATTCGTACCGCAACATGGGTAACTACGGACCGTGGTTCGCCAATGCCCGCTCCGGCTGCCGGAGTCTGCAGGAGTTCAGCAAGATCAGCATCGTGGAGGTCAAGGGGTACTGCTACGGGTGGCACTTCTATCAGGCCGCCGACGCCGATCTCGTGATCGCCTCCGACGACGCCCTGTTCGGGCACGCCGCGTTCCGTTACGTGGGCTGGGGGCCGCGCATGTGGACCTGGGCGATGACGATGGGGATCCGGCGCTTCCAGGAGATGGTGTTCACCGGGCGGCCGTTCACCGCCGACGAGATGTACGAGTGCGGCTTTCTCAACAAGGTCGTGACCCGCGAGCGTCTCGAGGCCGAGGTGCAGACGTACGCCCAGGCGTGCGCGCGCAACCGGCCTACGGACACGGTGGTCATCCAGAAGATGTTCTTCCAGATGATGAAACAGCATCAGGGGGAGTACATGGGAAGTCTGCTCACCGGCATGATCGAGTCGATGGGACGGTTGGTCCGTCCGGACGAGCACGAGTTCCATCTGAATTCCGCGATGATGGAGGCGGGGCTGACCTCATCGGTCAAGGCCAACGACGAGAACTTCCCTCCGGAGTTCCGGCTCAGCAAGGCAGCTCGGAAGCGGCCGTAGCTTTCGAGCCGTGTCAGTTTTCGGTCGCGTCGGTTTCGGCTGTGTCGAACGTTCTGCGCAACGCGGCGTAGACGTCGTCGAGAAATCGCCGGGTCTGTCGCGTGCGGGGTTGTGCGACGAATCCGCCGTGGATCACCCCGGGATAGACGTGGAGTTCGACCGGGACCCCGGCACGGGACAACTGTGCGGCGTAGAGCAGATTGGAATCGAGCAGCGCGTCCACGTCGCCGATACCGATGAATGCTGGTGCTACGCCGCGCAATTCGCGGGGTGTTGCGCGTCCGGGTACAGCCGTGGCCGGCGGTGTCGCTCCGCCGAGCCCGCGGAGATAGGCCTGCCACGCGAGACGCTCGGCGTCGAGCCGCCACAGGCCCCAATGGCCGGCGCCGCCCTCGAGCGCCCGGACGGATCCGTGTTCGCGGTCGTCGAGCATGGGATAGACCAGGAGCTGGAGTGCGGGTTGCGGCAGGCCGACCTGGGCGAGCCGGATGCACAGCGCGGTGGCGAGGCCGGCACCGGCGCTCGCGCCGCCGACGACCAGCCTGTTCGGGTCCACGCCGAAGGCGTCGGCGTTGTCGAGGACGTGACGCCAGACGGTTTCGGCATCGTCGAGCCCGGCCGGGTAGGGATTCTCGGGCGCCAGGCGATAGTCGACGGATACGACGACGCATCCGAGTTCGGCAGCCATGCGATCGAGGCGGTCGTCGTTCTCGGCGAGGCTGCCCATGATGTAGGCGCCGCCGTGGAAGTACATCAACGCCGCCAGCGGTCCCGTGGCCTCGCGAGGCCGGTACCACCGGACGGGTACGCCGGGCCGTCCGTCCGTACCCGGGACGACGTCGTCGACGCGTGCGACGTGCTCGGTCGCCGGGGTCGGAGGCGGGGTGACCTTGGAGTAGCTGGCGCGGATGGTGTCGATGCTCGTGCTGTCCCACCGGGTCAGGAGGTCGAGCCCGGCGAGCGTCTCCGGTTCGACCCGGCGGTGGACCGCGACGGCAGGTTCCGCCGGACCCCGGACCGGGGGGAGTGCCCCGAGCGAGTTGCGCAGGCTCGCCGCTGTCCGGGCGGTCTCCGTGGTGGGCGTGAAGGCCTGGGCGAGAACGGGTGGTTCCTTCCGGCCCCTCACCCGTTCCGCGAGTTCGGTAGCGAGCTGTTCGGCTCCCGGTGCCCCGAGTATCCCGATGCGACCCGGATCGGCACCGAAGATGTCGGTGGCCACCGAACGAGCCCACTGCAGTGCGCGATCGCTGTCGTCGAGCGCGCTGCGGGAGCGGGTGGGGACTTCGACGATCACCAGGCCTTCGTCGGCGAGCTGCCGATAGACGTGCGCGAAATCGGCTGCGCCGTCGACGAGAACGAGCGCCAGGTACGCGGTGTCCGCCGGACGCGTCGTGGCTCGGCACGGCGCAAAGCTGCGGACGATCAATCCTGCCCCTACGTCGTGGGAGTCGCAGTCCGCCACCCCGACCTCCGAATCAAATAGTGAACAAAGAGATTCGAAAAATACACAGAGACCGTAGCCGACGGGGTGGTGCCTCACAAGGTTCCGCGCGCGAGCCTTGACGCCGATCGGCCCTCCCGACAGAATGTGTGTATATCGAATCATACCGTTCGTTAATTACAACATGCCTGGTTGTGTGACGGTGAAGGAGCCGGAACCATGACGGAAGCTCGGCACAGTTCGGCCGGTGAGATCGATGTTGCAGACGCGGCGGAAGTCTTCGCCGACTGGCTCGCGGAGTTCGCTGCCGCGCTCGGCACGGGCTCGGAGGTCGAACTGGAAGCGTGCCTCCACCCCTCCGCCACCTGGCGGGACTTCATGGCCTTCCCGTGGGACTTCCACCACGCTGTCGGCGGCGAGCAGTCGGCCGCGCGGCTGACGGAACTGGCGAAGGAATGGAGCGCGTCGGGATTCGCCGTGAGCTCCGAGCAGGAACCCTTCGTCTCCGGCGACGACATCATGGGATTCTTCGACTTCGCGACCAGTGACCGGATCAACCGCGGATTCGCCCGGCTCGTGCGTGACGGCTCGCGTTTCGTCGCCTTCACCCTTCAGACCCAGGTCGTGTCGCTCGCCGCGTTTCCCGAGCGGACCCGTCACCGCCGCCCGGAAGGCAAGGTCTACGGCATCGTCCCGGGGCGCACACGCTGGGCCGACGATCGAAACGAGGAGTCGTCCTTCGAAGACCGCGACCCCGCAGTCCTCGTGCTCGGCGCCGGCCACAACGGCCTCGCTCTGGCGGCGCGGCTCGGTGCCCTCGACGTTCCGACGCTGGTGATCGACCGCGAGGCACGCATCGGCGACACCTGGCGCAAGCGCTATGCCTCTCTCGCGCTGCACAGCACCGTCTATGGGGACCACCTGCCCTATCTCCCCTTGCCCGTGACGTGGCCGGCGCACACCCCGAAGGACAAGTTCGCGAACTGGCTCGAGACGTACGCCTCGACACTCGACCTCAACGTGTGGACCAGCACGACCTTCCTCAACGGCCACTACGACGAGGCCACGGAACGCTGGACGATCCGCGTGCAGATGGGTGACGGCTCGATCCGCGAGCTGCACCCGCGCCACTTCATCGTGGCGGGAGGCATGTTCGGCGCGCCGCGCATCCCCGAGATCGCGGGACTCCGGGAGTACCGCGGTGTCGCGGTGCACTCCGACGAATTCCAGGACGGTGATCGCTACGCGGGCAAGAAGGTACTCGTCATCGGATCCGGGGTCAGCGGCCACGAAATCGCCCACGATCTCTGGGAACACGACGCCGACGTCACGATGGTGCAGCGCACCTCGACCTACGTCGTGACCTATCCGACCTACCACAGGTTCTGGTCGACACTGTTCACCGAGGACATGACGCTGTCGCCCGACTTCGCGGACCAGATGACCTACGCCCTCCCCAGCGAACGGGTCGACGAGCTCAACAAGGAACTCGTACAGCTCGCCAAGGAGGCCGACAGCGAACTTCTCGGCGCACTCGAAGCCCGTGGATTCAAACTCAATTGGGGTCCGGACGGCACGGGGATCATCGGTGCGCACATGTCGGGCAAGGACAGCTATCAGATCGACATCGGTGCATCCCAGCTGATCGCCGACGGGCGGATCAACCTCCGGCAGGGCGTCGAGGTGAAGGAGATCAAGGACGGCACGACCGTCGTGTTCACCGACGGGTCGGAGATGCACGACGTCGCTCTGATCGTCTTCGCGACCGGTTACCACCAGTTCTGGGGTCACATCGGGCCGGTTCTGGGTTCGGCGGCCGCCAAGATCGACAAGGCCTACGGCCGTGCGGCCGACGGTGAGTACGCGAACACCTGGCGCCGTTCGGCCCAGCCCGGACTCTGGTTCGGGACCGGATTCATCCGCATGGCGCGCTTCTACTCTCGCTTCACGGCGCTGTTGATCAAGGCGATCGAGGAAGGCATCGAGCCGGTGAATCCGGAGGGCCGCACGAGGTAGTCCATCCGGCCCGGGCTCGATGAGCCCGGGCCGGCGGTGGGCCGGGCCTATGTGTCGCGCAAGACGTTTCGCTGGATCTTCCCGGTCATCGTCTTGGGGAGCGCGTCGAGCACGTGGACCTCGCGAGGTCGCTTGTACGCGGCGAGGCGTTCGCCGGCGAATGCGATCAGTTCGTCGGGCTCGGCGGTACCGCCCTCGCGAAGCGCGACGTATGCGACCACCGCCTCGCCACGGTAGTCGTCGGGTGCACCCACGACCGCCGCCTCGAGAACCGAAGGATGTTCGCACAACGCGTCTTCGACCTCACGCGGCCACACCTTGTACCCGGAGGTGTTGATCTGATCCTTGATCCGGTCGACGAGATAGACCCATCCCTCGTCGTCGATGACGGCGACGTCTCCGGTGTGCAGGTGCCCACCCGGAAGCGTTCTCTCCGTCGCCTCTTCGTTCTGCCAGTAGCCGGGGATCACCTGCGGTGCGGTGACGACGAGTTCGCCTTCCTCGCCCGGGGACTGTCGCCGTCCCTGCGCGTCGATCGTGAAGACTTCGACACCTCGCGTGGGCACCCCGACCGAGAGCGTCCCGCTCGGTCCGTGGACGGGAGCGGCGACACCCGGTGGCACCGCTATCCCTCCACCGGTCGTCTCGGTCATGCCCCAGATGTTGTGCAGATAGACGCCGAACCGATCACGGAAGGCCTCGATCGTCGCCGGTGGGATCGGAGCACCGCCGGAGTAGAGGAACTTGGCGCTCACGAAATGATCGGCGCCGGCGTCGGGGACGCCGAAGAACGCGTTGAAGGCGGTGATGGACCCCACGGTCGTGGTGACCCCGTGCTCGCGGAACAGGTCGAGCACCACCGACGCCTCGAACCGTCCGCCCATGCTCAGCGTCGCGTCGTTCAGCAGTGCGATCCCGGCGTTGAGCGAGAGTCCGGTGATATGGAACATCGGTGCGATCGCGTAGGACACGTCGCCGGGCGCGAGCCGGATCCACTCGCTGTAGCCCGCGACCGAGCAGAGGAAATTGCGATGGGTGTTGAGGGCGCCCTTGGGCGGCCCCGTCGTGCCCGAGGTGTAGGTGATGAAGGCGATGTCGTCGAGGTTCCGTGCGACCGGAGCCGGCCGTTGCCCGCGTCGTTCGACCAGTACGGTGGCCAGGTCGCCGTCGGACGACGGTGCGGGATCGGACCCGGTGAACACGCGAGAGTCGTTGCGGGTCTGGAAATCCCGTGAGGACGCTGACATCAACCACCGCACCTGTGTCCCGGACAGGGCACTGCGCGTCGCAGCATCGGTGCCGCGGGCGACGACGATCCCGGTCGTGCCCGAGTCCTCGACCAGCCGCCGTACTTCCTCGCCCCGATACATCGGGTTGAGCGGCACCGCGATCGCTCCGGCCTTCCACACCGCCAGCAGCGTCAGCGGGTAGTGCGGGATGTTCTGCAGGTAGATGCCGATCCGGTCGTCGGGGCGCACCCCGCGCGCCTGCAGCTCGGCGGCCAGCGCGTCGGAGTGCGCGTCGAGGGTGGCGGCATCGATCGTGCCGTCGAAGTAGCGGATCGCCGCGCGGTCCGGACCGGCGGCGACCCGCGCCTGCCACGCGTCGACTATCGAGGTGTACACACTCACTCCTTGTTCCCACCGACTGCGCGGCCCGCACCGACTGCGTGCCGCCCGGCGATCCAGGCGAAGGTCATGCCGGGGCCGAGTGTGCCACCGGGACCGCCGTAGGAGGCGCCGGTCGGGGAGGAGACGTTGCCGGCTGCGTACAACCCGGTGATGACGTTGCCGTCCAGATCGATCAACTGGGCATGCTCGTTCACCTTGGGACCGCCCTTCGTGCCGATGACGCCGCTCGTCAGCTCCATGGCGTAGAACGGCCCGTCCGTGATCAGGCCGAGGGTGCCCTCGATGCTGCCCTTCTTGTAGGGGTCACCCCACCACCGGTCGTGGGCGCTCTCGCCGCGGGCGAACTGCGGGTCCTTTCCGGCGGCGACATTCCTGTTCCACTGCTCGACCGTGCGCTCGAGTTCGTCGCCCGGAATGCCGAGCGCCAGGGCGAGGTCGCGCAGCGTGGGGCTCTCCACCAGCCAGGGAGGGGTGGTGCCCGTGTAGGGGCGACCCGCCGAGCCGTAGGTGGTCAGGTAGGTGTGGTCGAAGATCAGCCACGCGGGCAGGTTGGCATAGCGGAACGCGGTGACGTCCTCCTGGTGGAAGGCCCCCACGATGGCGTTGTAGCTCACGGCCTCGTTGGTGAAGCGCCGGCCGGTCCGGTTCACCATGATGCTGCGCGGCCTCGTGCGGTCGCCGTTGATCATCTCCAGGTTCATCGCGTTGATGCCCTCGGGCAGTTCGGTGATGGGAATCCACCAGGCTTCGCGCATGTTCTGGAGCGCGGCGCCGGCGCGCATGGCCATGCGCAGGCCGTCGCCGGTGTTGGTGGGGATCGATGCGGGCTTCGTCACGTGGCCGCGGAGGAAGGCGGCGCGATACTCCTCGTTCCATTCGAATCCGCCGGTGGCGAGGATGACCGCGCGCGACGCAGGGATCGTCCGCCGCCCCTCGGTGGTGTCGACGACGACGCCCCGCGCCCGGCCGTTCTCGACGACGAGGTCGCGCGCGGGCGTCGACACCCGGATTTCGACGCCCGCTCGGAGGCAGGCATCGAGGAGGGCGCCGACCAGTCCACCGCCCATGCCGCGCAGGTCTTCCGCGTCGCGGCGTGCGAGTTCCTCGTCGGACGGCGGTTTGGGGACCGCGCAGCCGATCGCGGTTTCGTCCATCCGCAGATGTGTGGAGTAGTAGGGGCTCACTTCGACCCGGTCCCGCCAGTCACCCAGTTTCGCGAAGGGGAACAGTTCCTGCCCGAGCGTTCGGCCGCCCTCGGGCTTGCCGCCGGGATTCGACGGGTGGTAGTCGGGCAGGCCGGGGACGGCGAAGAAGCGGACTCCGCCGTCCTCGCCGAGACAGCGCACCATCTTCGGTCCGGCGTCGACGAAGGCTTGTGCCAGGCGTTCGTCGAGAATGCCGCGCCCGAGCGACATCAGGTAGGCCATCGCCTCGTCGGCGCTGTCCTGCACGCCGATGTCCTTCATGTACGGGTTGTTCGGGATCCAGACATGCCCTCCCGACCAGGCGCTCGTCCCGCCGACCCGATCGTTCTTCTCGAGGACGACGACGCGGGCACCTTCGCGGGCCGCGGTGAACGCGGCTGTCAGCCCGGCGGCGCCGCTGCCGAGGACGATGACGTCGTACGTTTCGGATTCGGGCATTCCGGTCCTCCGGTTCGCGCGATGCTTGTGACTCGGTGTGATGCTGATTACCATAACTGTCGTGCACTAATAGAGTAAGTCTGTTCTATATGTACAACGTGCAGTGGCTCGTCAGGGGTGGGCGACCGCGGCGAACGGATCGGGGGCCGGGTGCAGATTCAGGACACGTACGACGTGGTCGTCCTCGGGTCGGGACTCGCCGGCCTCACCGCCGCGCTGGCCGCGGCGCTCGAGGGCGCCGACGTCGCACTGCTGGAGAAGGCCGAACTGATCGGTGGCACGACCGCGCTGTCGGGCGCGGGGATCTGGATCCCGGCCAACCCGATCGCGGCCGAGAAGGGCATCGAGGACTCCCTGGAGGAAGGGGCGGCCTACCTGGAGAGCCTCTCCAACGGGATGATCCTCCCGGAGTTGGCCGAGGCACTGATCTCCGGCGGCCCCGGTTTCGTCGAATTCCTGCACGAGAACACCGATCTGCGTCTCCGGCTCGTCGAGGGGTACCCCGACTATCACCCCGAGCATCCCGGTGGAAAGGCCGGAGGCGGGCGGACTCTCGAACCGGGCCTCTTCTCCTTCGCCGGAATGGAACAGTGGATCGACCGCATCGGCGGTGACATCCAGCGCATCGTGCTGACCGAGATGCCCTTGGGTGGGGGGACAGGTGTCGTCGCACCCGAAGTCCTCGCCGCCCGCGAGGAAGCCGCGGAAGAAGGCCTGGGTCGCGCACTGGTCGGCGGCGTCCTGAAAGCGTGTCTCGCGCAAGGAGTCCGGGTCGAGATCCGGTGCCGGGCGCTGCGCCTGCGCACCGACGACCGAAGAGTCGTCGGTGTCGAGGTCGAGACGGACGACGGGATGCGAACGGTCGGAGCTCGCGCGGTGGTGCTCGCGACGGGAGGGTTCGAGTACGACCCGGACCTGGTCCGCGATTTCCTGCGGGGACCGCTGACGCGCCCCATCGGCGCGCCGACGAACACCGGTGACGGTCTGCGGATGGCCATGCGGGTCGGTGCCCGTCTCGGCAACATGCGCGAAGCGTGGTGGTCGCCGATGGTGCCGTGTCCGGGTACCCGCCGCGACGGGGTGCCCGCGGCGATGCTGTCCTCGCGTGAGCGTGCGCTGCCCGGGTCGATCATGGTCAACCGCTACGGTCGGCGCTTCGCCAACGAGGCGGCGAACTACAACGCGTTCGGCGGCGCCTTCCACCATCTCGACGAATCGAAACTCGACTATCCGAATCTCCCGGCCTACATGATCTTCGACCAGTCCACGGTCGATCGGTTCGGCGTGTTCGGCGGCCACCCGGGGGCACCGGTTCCCGACTGGGTCGAAAGTGCGCCCACGCTGGACGCGCTGGCCGCTGCCCTCGGATTGCCGGTCGACGCGGTGCTGGGTTCGGTCGCACGCTTCAACGAGTACGCGGAGCGGGGTGTGGACCCGGACTTCTCCCGGGGAAGCAGCGCCTTCGATCGTTTCCCCGGCGGGCGGATGAGCGATCCCGATTCTCCGCACGCAACATTGGGTCCGGTCCGGACGGCGCCGTTCTACGCGGTCGAGGTCGTGAGCTCCGCGCTGGGCACGAAGGGCGGGCCGCGCACGGACACCGCGGGACGGGTCGTCGACGTCGACGGCGAGGTCATCGCCGGGTTGTACGCCGCCGGCAATGTCATGGCCAACCCGAGCGGGATGGTCTACGGCGGTGCCGGTGCCACCCTTGCGGTCGCGGGGATCTGGGGGATGAGAGCGGGACGGGCGGCGGTCGCCGATTGCGTCCAGGTGTCGGAATTACATTGTTGAAACAGGACTTTCGCGTCACTTCTCATCCGAAGGGCGGCTCATGGCGAAACGGCGGCATCTCCATCTCAACCTGGTCGGTAACGACATCAATCTGCATTTCGGCGCCCCCGCGTACGAACAGCGTCACCACGCCGACACGGCGCTCACCGACCCGTTCGAACGGCTCATGGCCTACGGTCGGCTCGGCGACGAGGGACTCTTCACCGCAGTCTTCCTCGGCGACGTGCCCGGCATGCCGAGCTCACCGGCCTTCGACAGGGGACCTGCGGAGCCGATCACCGCGCTGAGCGCGATGGCCCGTGAGACCACGCACGTCGGTCTCATCGCCACCGCGTCGACGACGTTCTACGACCCGTACACCCTCGCTCGCCTCATCGCGTCGCTCGACCAGGCGTCCGACGGCCGCGCCGGGCTGAACGCGGTCACCACCGTCGGTGACGCGCATGCGCTCAACTACAGCCGGGACGGTCACCCCGATCGGGAGATCAGATACCGCCGAGCCATGGAATTCCTCGACGTGACCGCGGCCCTGTGGGCGAATCGCGAGGTGCGTCGTGACCCGGACGGTGTGACGCGGTACTACGCCACTCCGATCGACCACAAGGGCGAATCCTTCAGGGTCCGAGGCCCGTTGAACGTCGCACCGAGCCGGCAGGGCCGACCGCTGGTCGCTCAGGCCGGCGGGTCGGGTCCGGGTATCAAGGTCGCCGCCCGGCACGCGGACATGGTGTTCACGGCCGCAACCACCCGGGAGCGTGCGGCACGGTACCGGGAGGACCTGGACGAGGCGCTCGCGGACGCCGGACGTCCGGCCGGAAGCGTTCCGGCGGTCCCCGGGCTCATCCCGTACATCGGACGTACCGCGCGCGAGGCCGAGGAGAAGATGCACGCGCTGGACGACTACGTCCCGTGGGAGAGTGTCGCGCCGAAAGCGCTGGCCCAGTTCGGGTTGGAGGTGCCGTACGACAGCGTCGACGACCGATTCCCGCTCGAATTGCTGCCGAAACCGGCCGACGTCGAGGCGACCGTCAAGAGCACGTTCGGGAACTACGTCGGACTCTACGACTGGATCGAGGCGCATCCCGGCGCAACCGTTCGCGATGTCGCGGCACAATCGCTCGGGCGGGGCGGAGCCCAGCACCGCAAGTTCGTCGGTTCCTACGACGACATCGTCGACGATTTCGATCGGTGGTTCACCGACGGCAACGTCGGAGGGTTCAACCTCATGTTCCCCGTCGGACCGGCATCGGTCCGGGAGTTCATCGACGAGGTGGTTCCGCGGCTGATCGACCGCGGCATCCACCGGGGAACTCCCGACGATCGACCGTTACGGGAACGCTTCGCCGGCGGGGAGTGACGACCATCCGAATTGCCATCCGTGACAACCACTCCGAGTAGCGCGGGGACGTGCTGAGACTCCGAAAGGAACCGACATGCCGGAGACGTTGACGCCACCGGGACCTCAACCCGAGGGCTTCGACCCGGACTGGGTGCGCGCCAAGCACGCCTACGAGCGCGCCAAGCGACTGCGGCGCGACGGAGTCGAGCAGTACATCGCGGTCACGGCGGACTTCTCGCACTACGAGGACGACCCCTACACCGAGCGGGTCGAGCGCGACCCCGTGAACGACGAGGTCGAGATCCTGATGATCGGCGCGGGTCTCGGCAGCCTGATCGCGGCGGCACGGATGCGTGAGGCCGGCCTCGACGGTATCCGGCTGGTCGACCGGGCCGGCGGCGTCGGCGGAACCTGGTACTGGAACCGCTATCCCGGTGTGCAGTGCGATATCGAGTCCTACATCTACATGCCGCTGCTGGAGGAGATGAACTACATCCCCACGCAGAAGTACGCCTACGGATCCGAGATCCGGGAGCACCTGACGGCGATCGCGTACAAGTACGACCTTGTGCGCGACGCGCTCTTCCACACCACCGTCAAGGAGATGGACTGGGATGACGACGCCGAGCGCTGGATCGTGAAGACCGATCGGGGTGACCGCATCCACGCGCGGATCGTGGTCGTGTCACCGGGCTCGCTCACGCGGCCCAAACTGCCGGGCATCCCCGGCATCAACGAATTCGAAGGTCATACCTTCCACACCAGCCGCTGGGACTACGGCTACACCGGGGGAGACGAGAGCGGTGGGCTGACCGGGTTGCAGGACAAGTCCGTGGGCCTCATCGGTACGGGCGCCACCGGTCTGCAGGTGGTGCCCCATCTCGGTCGGTGGGCCGGGAAACTCTACGTGTTCCAGCGGACTCCGAACGCCGTCGACGAACGGGGTAACAAACCGACGGACCCGCAATGGGCAGCAAGCCTCCCGCCCGGATGGCAACGTGAGCGGATGGAGAACTTCACCCGCTACACGGCCGGGGTGGAGCATCACACCGACCTCGTCGACGACGGCTGGACCCGTGTGTCGGCCGAGGTCACCAAGACGGCGATCAAGCAGGAGATCGAGCGTCGGGGCGCACCGATGACCCCGGAGGAGATCGCCGAGTTCCTGTTCGAGGCCGACTTCAGATCCATGGAACGCGTACGCGCGCGGATCGACGCCATCGTGACCGACAAGGCCACCGCAGAAGCCCTCAAGCCCTGGTACAAGCGCCTCTGCAAGCGTGTCGGGTTCCACGACGAGTTCCTCCCCACCTTCAACCGTGACAACGTCGAGCTGGTCGACACGGACGGGCGCGGGATCCAGCGCCTGACGCGCGACGGTGTCGTCGTGGGGGATCGTGAGTACAAGGTCGACGCGCTGATCTTCGCGACCGGCTACGACGTCAGCAGCAGCTACACCCGTCGCACGGGATTCGACATCGTCGGCCGGGACGGTGTTCACCTCAGCGACAAGTGGAAGGGCGGACCGCGCACCTTCCACGGCTTGCAGTCCAACGGATTCCCGAACTGCTTCTTCCTCGGGTACACGCAGACCGGTGTCGCGAACAACTACACGCACACCGCCGAGGAACGAGCCCGTCACCTGGTCTATCTGCTCGAGCAACGGGTCGCGCGGCGAGCCACCACGATCGAGGCCGATCTCCGGGCGGAGGACGCCTGGGTCGCCACCATGAACGAGCTCTCCGGCCCCGGCCGTGCCTTCTACGCGGACTGCACCCCCAGCTATCTCGACAACGAGGGAGACATCGGCAATCCCGACGGCCTCGCAGCAGCGAACTACGGCGGTGGCCCGGTGCAGTTCTTCGAGCTGCTGGCCCGCTGGCGGGAAGACGGAGAGATGGACGGCGTCACGCTTCGGTGACGCCGCGGTGTTGACGCCGCGGTGCCGAGACGGGAGATCAGTTCCCGGGAGCCCGGTAACTGGTGTCCCGGTGCACGGCCTCGTCGATCTGCTCGGGGGTGAGCAGCAGGATCGGCTTCGACCTGGCCGCACCCGAACCGATGGTGCGCAGTTCCAGGGTGGCAGCGGCGATGTCGTCGGGTACCTCGCCGATCACGTACAGATCGTGGCCGCCGAGCGCGAAATGCACGGATTCGACGCTGCCGCCGACACTCTCGACCATGCTGGTGATCGCGTCGCGGCGGGCGGTACCGCCTTCGCCGAGCAACCCTTTCGCGCCTTCGCTGGTGTAGGTGACCTGCCACAGAAATTTCGGCATGGGACGGTTCTCCTCGGGTCGGGGACTGTCTCCATGTTCGGTCCGGACGCCGCGCCGCGGGGCCGTTTCGCCGCGATCGGTCCGCTCGGGCTGGCCTAGGCTCGTGACGACACCGATAGATCTCATCGAAAGGGAGGGTTGCCGTGCCGAAGCCGCCGCTGCCCGATGCCGTGGCCGAATTCCTCGCCCGGCCCAACTACGCGACCATCAGCACGCTGCGTGCCGACGGCCAGCCAGTGTCCGTACCCACCTGGTATGTCTACGAGAACGGCCGCATCCTCGTGAACATGGACGAGGGCCGCAAGCGTCTCGACCATCTGCGCAACGATCCGCGAGTGAGCCTCAGCGCGCTCGACCCCGAGGACTGGATCACCCACGTGAGCGTGCAGGGGCGGGTCGTCGAGATCGTCGACGACGAGGGCTTCGTCGACATCGACCGCATCGCGCGGCACTACACCGGCAAGCCGTACTACGTGCGCGACCGCAAGCGCGTCAGTGCGTGGATCGAGATCGACCGCTGGCACGCGTGGGGCCGGCTCAAGGAAGCCTGATCACCTCGGTGACGGGTGCGTCTCTGTCGTCGAACTCGAGAGGCGCCCGTCACCCGGGGATGTCAGACGACGCCGGCTTCCTTCGCGACCTTGCGTGCCTGGAACGCGACGGCGATCAGCAGGACGCCGAACAGGATCGCGTAGATGCCCAGCAGCCAGATCAGGCCGATGATGCCGCCGCCTGGGAAGATCAGCAGGACGATGCCGAACAGGATCGCGAGGATGCCGGCGATGAGCGACGCCACCCATCCGGACTCGGGGACCTTCCGGAACCGCAATGCGCCGACGGCCCCGGCGATTCCGAAGAAGATCGCATAGAACGCGATGATGTAGAGCAGTACGAGCGCGGTCGCCTTGGGCCACGCGAGAGCCACAATGCCGGCGAGGACCGAGATGACGGCCATCGCGAGCCACCATCCCCAGCCGTCGAGGGTCCTGCGATCGCGGACCGCGTGGTAGCCGAGCACGAGGCCGTCGATGATCGCGTAGATACCGAAGACGACGACGAGGGCCCACACGGTGATGCCCGGCCAGACGAGGGCGACGATGCCGAACAGCACCGCGAGGATGCCGCGGATCAGAACGATCCACCAGATCTGTTTGAAGAGGGAACGGAACGGATCACTTGGGGTGGCAGCGGCCTCGGACATGAGCACTCCTGGTTTTTGATCTTGTCTCCCGGCACAGCGTATGCCTGCTTACGGGCCGATGCGCCCCAATTGAGCGCCCTCTCGCGGGCGAGTCGTGGAGGTATCGTCGGGCGATGGTCCGCGCACGGGTCGGAATCTCGGGTTGGCGCTATCCCGGATGGCGCGGCGACTTCTATCCGGCGGGACTGCCGCAGCGCCTCGAACTCGAGTACGCCGCCGAGCGGATGGGGTCGATCGAGATCAACGGCACGTTCTACAGCCTGCAGCGCAAGTCGAGCTTCGAGGACTGGCGCGACCGTACCCCGGACGATTTCGTGTTCGCGGTCAAGGGTGGCCGGTTCGTCACCCACCTCAAACGCCTCGTCGACGTCGACGAGGCGCTCGCCAATTTCTTCGCGTCCGGCGTGCCCGCGCTCGGTCCGAAGCTCGGTCCGCTGCTGTGGCAGCTCCCGCCGACGATGGCGTTCGAACCGGATCGGATCGCCGGTTTCTGTGCGCAACTGCCGCGCACGACGCAGGAGGCTGCGACGCTGGCGTCGCGCCACACGGACAAGGTTCCCGACGAGCGAGCGTGGACCGAAGCCGACGCCGATCGCCCTCTCCGGTACGCGATGGAAGTTCGGCATCCGGCCTTCGCGACCACCGAAGCCGCTGCGCTGCTCCGCGAACACGACGTGGCGCTCGTCGTCGCGGACACCGCGGGCCGCTACCCCTTCCTCACCGAGGTCACCTCGGACTTCGTGTACGTGCGCATGCACGGTGACGCCGAGCTGTACGTGAGCGGCTACAGCGACGCAGCGCTGGATCGGTGGGCCGAGCGGATCCGGGCGTGGCTCGCCGACGGCCTCGACGTGTACGTGTATTTCGACAACGACGCGAAGGGCTTCGCCCCGCACGACGCGCTCGCGTTGCAGCGCCGGCTGTGATGTGTCGGGGCCGGACGGCACACTGATGCGTGCCACGGACGGGGCGGGCGAAGCAGCACCGGCGAGGCGGACGAAGCAGCACCGACGAGGAGAACACTGTGTGGCCCACGCACTGGCCGACGATCGCGCGGGAGATCGCGCATGCCACCGAGACTGCGCTGAGCGCGGCCCGGGCCGACGACGAACCGGCGTTCGCCGATGCGGTGAGCGCTCTCGTCGAGTTGCCGTACGAGCAGGTCACAGTGGTGCACTCGGGCATGATGCGCGAACTGCTCGAGGAACTGCATCCGGACGGTCTGGCCGGTGAGGACGTTCAGGCCGTGTTCGAACGGTGTGCCCGCGGTTCCGTGCAGGCAACGCCCGACGCGCTGGTGGCGGTGCTGACCGGGGCGCTCGGGGTGACCGATCCGGACGCGCCGAAGGCCAGGCCCGAGCAGTACCTCACCGCGGGGATCGTGGTCCTTGCCGATCTGCTCGCGACCCGCAAGGTCGAGCCGCGGCAGTACATCCGCCGGGCGGTCGGGGAGATCGAACGGGAGCAGACCGTCGAGATGCCCTGACGGTCTCCGTCGTCACGGGCGGGTCTGTTGCTCGACGTTGAACACGACCCGGCGCAACAGGTCGGTGAGGGTGTCGAGTTCGTCGTCCGAGAGTCCGTCGAGCATGCGCATCTCGCGGGTCACGCGCCGTGGGTATTCGGTTTCGACGACACGCCGCCCTGCGTCGGTGAGTTCGAGCAGCACGACTCGGCCGTCGCGTTCGAGCCGTTTGCGTTCGACCAGTCCGAGCCCGACGAGCCGGTCGGTGTGTTTGGTGGTGGAGGCCCCCGAGATTCCGGTGACAGAGGTGACCTCGCTGGCGCGCAGCGGATGCGGGCTGCGCGCCAGCGCGCACAGCACCTCGAATTCCGTTCGGGTGACACCGCTTCCGGTGAGTTCGTGGTCGAGATGGTTCAGTGCCAGCGAGCTGATCCGGATGATGCGGCCGATGATGTCGATGGGCCGGGTGTTCAGGTCCGGGTAGGCCTCGGACCACGCGCGTCTCACTCGATCGACGAAGTCGTCCGGGGGTGTGGGTACGTCGGGCATGGGTCCAGTGTAGCGATCCGTTTCACAACCGATTCATAGTTATTTCATCTGTGAAGTATTAGACTGGCTCGGTGCTTCCCTCGACCACCGACCCGACCTACAGCCGTCTGCGACACACCGGCGGCGCACTCGCGCACTCGTTGTCCGCCGACGCCTGGCGTCGGTCGCTCGACGTGCGGAGTGCCGACGCGGTCGTCGCCCCGGCGGTGCGCGTCGGGTTGGCGATTCTCGTCGTCCTGATCGGCGGCGGTCTGCTAGATCAGACGCACCTCGCGGGATTCGCGGCGCTCGGTGCCCTGTCCTCGGCGTTCGGACGACACGAACCGTATCGGCGGCTCGCTGCCAAGTCCGCGTGCGCCGGGGGCGGGGTCGTCGTCTATGTGGCGCTCGGCGCCGCCGTCGGCGCGGCGGGAATGCCGATGTGGGCGGAGATCGCGCTGCTCGCCGTCGCTGCCGGGGTTGCGTTCTGGCTGCTCGCGGCGTTCCGCATCATCGGACCGGGCGCGGTCATCCTCATCTTCGCCGCGGCCGGAGCGGCCGGATTCGCCGACACCGCCGCGGACATCGGTGTGGCCGTGGCCGCCGCCGCGACCGGCGCCGTGATCGGCTGGGTGATCGTGATGGCACCGGCGCTGTACCACCCGCACGGCCCCGCCCGCGTCGCCGTCGCCCGCGCGCTCGCCGCGGTGTCCGCGCTGGAGAACGACGGTGAGGCCGCGATCGTGCCGGCACGCGCGGCGATCGCGAAAGCGCGTGAGGTCGTCGCCCTCGGCCCCCGTCGCCCGCACACCCATGAACTGCTCGCCCTGCTGGACGCCGCCGAAGCGGTCGTCGACGGGGGTTCGCACGACACGATCCGTGCACGCCGCGACGACTTCGCGCGATTCGAATCCGAGTTGCGAAAGGTGCGCCGCGACATCGAGATCCCGCGCGTCGATGCGGCCGACGCCGCACTGCCCGACCGGCCCGAAAGTTTCCTGCGGACCGGCGCCCGGGGTCTGCGTGACCGCGCGATCGTGATCGGTGCCGAGCGGGTGCTGCTCGCGTCGTTGCTCGCAGGCTGGATCGCGCTGGCCGCCGGACTGCAGCATCCGCTGTGGGCGACGATGGGCGCGATGGCCGCCCTGCAGGGCGCCAACTACCGGCAGACCGTGCAGCGCGGAATCCAGCGATTGCTCGGGAACGTTGCCGGTGCCCTGCTCGCCGCGATCCTGATCGCGGCCGCGCTCGGGTACTGGCCGCTCGTCGTCGTGATCGTCGCGCTGCAGACGGTGGCGGAACTGTACGCAACCCGGAACTACGCGCTCACGTCGATCGCGGTCACCGCAATGGCGTTGCTGGTCATCGGCCTCGGCGAGCCGATCGGACCGGACATCGCGCTCAGCCGCATCGGGGACACACTCATCGGCGTCGTCGTCGGTGTGGTGGTCGCCGCGCTCACCATCGCGCGCGGCGACCACCACCACCTGCCCGCCCGGTCCTGACTACCGGGCCGAGGACCGGCCCTTCGGGATGTCGCGGAACGCGATGTTCGGATCGTGGGTGCGCTCGCGGGGCATACCCAGCACGCGTTCGCTGATGGTGTTCCGGGCCATCTCGGTGGTGCCGCCGGCGATGCACCAGACCTGCTGCATCAGGTAATCGTGTCCGACCTCCGCGACAGCGCCGTCGTCGTCGTCCCACGCGGCACCACCGGCTCCGGTGAACTCGTACATGATCGTGGTGAGCCGGGTCGCGACGGTCCCGGCCATCAACCGGACGATCCCGGCCGCCTGGTCGGAGATCTTGCCGGTTGCGATGCCCCGGCCGATCCGCCGCTGCAGCGCTTCCTTCGCCAGTTCCAGGGTGCGGGCCTCGCCGACGAGGTCGCGGGCGATCGGATCGTCGAGACGACCGGCGTCGCGCGCAACGGAGACGAGTTCCGAAATCCGCGACCCGCCGCGGGAACTGCCCGGCGGCCGGGTTGCGAACTGAGAACTCGACTGCATCCGTTCGTGGAACATCCAGCGCGTGCCGACGCTCCAGCCGTCGTCCACCTCGCCGATGCGGTCGCTGTCCGGCACTCGCACGTCGGTCAGGTATTCCTGGCAGAATTCCTTCGAACCACTGAGCATTTCGATGCGGTGAACCTCGATGCCCTCGCGTTTCAGGGGCAGCATGAAGACGGTGAGGCCGCGGTGCTTGGGAACGTCCCAGTTGGTGCGGGCCAGGCACAGGGCCCAGTCCGACCACCAGGCTCCGGTGGTCCAGATCTTCGATCCGTTGAGAATCCAGTCCTCCCCGTCGCGCACGGCCGTGGTCACGGCACTCGCGACATCCGAACCACCGCTCGGCTCGGACAGGAACTGCATCCAGATCTCTTCACCCTTGAGAATGGCGGGAATGTGACGCCGCTTCTGTTCCTCGGTGCCGCATTCGAGAAGCACTGCGGCACAAGGAACGAACGTGGGTGACTGCAGCCGGGCCGGGTACTCGAATCCGGCCAGTTCCTCGTCGAGTACCCGCTGATGTGCGCGGGTCAGTCCCTGGCCGCCGTACTCCCGGGGGAAGCAGATGCCGGCGAGTCCGGCGTCGAAGAGCATGCGCTGCAGTTCGCGTTCGCGGGCGACCGCGGCGAGTTCCTCCTCGTCCGTACCCTCGGCGCGCAGGACGCCGATGTGGGCGGTGGGATCGGCGGGCCGCAGGTTTGCGCGGATCCAGGTGCGGGCGTGATCACGGAATTCGTCGAGTGTCTCGGTGGTCTCGGTGTTCTCGGGGGAGGGGGTCACTGTACGGCCTCCTGCTGCAGAGCGATGTCGGCGATGAGCTGTCGGTGTTCGGCGGGGTTGCCGTGACTCGACCGGTTCGCGGCGGCCCGCCGCATGAACAGGTGCAGGTCGTGTTCGTAGGTGACACCGATTCCGCCGTGCAGCTGCACACAGTCCTGGATCAGCAGGCCACCGTATTCACCGATGTATGCCTTTGCGGCACTGGTCGATTCCGCAGCATCGGGTGCTCCTGCCGCGACTGCGGCGGCGGCGTCGTCGGCCAGGGCGTGGAACGCCTCGAGCCACGTCTTCATGTCCGCGAACCGGTGTTTGAGCGCCTGGTACGAGGCGAGCGGCCGGCCGAACGAGTAACGGTCGAAAGCCCATTCGACGGTCAGGTCGAACACCGATTGGAGGGCGCCGACCGATTCGGCGCAGCCGATCACGATTGCGAGTCGTCGCAGGTGCTCGACGTCGGACACCGCACCGCCGGCGGATCCGACCAGTGCTGTGACAGGCAGACGCACCTCGTCGAACTCGACGGCCGCGTAGCGGCGGGTCACGTCGATCGAACGCAGGGGCGTGACCCGGACACCCGCGGTGCCCGCCGGGACGAGGACCTGGGACAGGCCGTCGCCCGTGCGGCCGGCCACGAGCAGGAAGTCCGCGGTGGGTGCGGCCTCGACGGGACGTTTCGTCCCGTGCACGACGACCTCGTCGCCCTCGACCCGGATCTCGACCGGAGACGCGTCGGCACGGCTTCCGGGTCGCGGTTCGTCGACGCACCTTGCAGCGGTCGCCGTGCCGGCGATCAGCGCGGCGAGCGGTTTGTCGTGCGCGTCCGTGTAGTGGGCGCTCAGCGCCGCGGCCACCAGATTGCTCGGGGTCAGCGGGCCGGGCGCGGCCTGCCGGCCGAATTCGTGCGCGACGAAGGTCAGGTCGACCAGGCCCGCGCCGCTGAGGGAGCCGCCACCGTGTTCCTCGGCGACGAGCAGGCTGGTCCAGCCCAGTTCGGCGCCGCGGCGCCAGTAGCCGGCATCGAACCCGGCCGGGTCGTCACGGAGGCGGCGCAGTTCCGCCGGTGGCGCCTGGTCCTGGAGGAACCGTGCGGTGGTGTCTCGGAAGAACTCCTGGTCGGGAGTCGGTTCCCACAACATGTGTCTTCGTCCCCTGCTCTCGCAACCCCGGTACGAAATAGCCTGCTCTCGCAGTAGAGAACAATACTTGCAAGAATTGAAAATGACACTCTTGATGCGAAGGTCGCGAGCTGATAGGACACCGCCGACGGGGATACGATCGCCGGGTGCGCGTACGCCGGATCGTCGACCTGAGCCGCCTCGTCTCCGCGGACACCCAGGTCTACCCGGGCGATCCCGCGCCCGTCCTCACCCCGCACGCCACCCTGAGCGACGACGGCTACAACCTGCTGCGCATCGACATGGGGTCGCAGACCGGCACCCACGTCGACGCCCCGCGGCACATGCGCGCGGCCGGGGAACCCGTCGACCGCCTGGCCCCGGATCTGTTTGTGGGTCGCGGTGTCGTCGTCGACGTGCGCGGCCTGGCCGCGGGAGCCCCGATCACCGCGGACCTGCTGGGCGGCGCCGAGTGCGGGCCCGGCGACATCGTGCTCCTGCACACCGGCTGGGACGCGCACTACGGCACCGACGAGTACTTCGCCCACCCCTACCTGGCGGCCGACGCGTGCCGTGAACTCCTCGGCCGGGGCGTGCGCACGATCGGCATCGACGCGCCGAGCCTCGATGCCACCGGCGCCAGTGAGTTTCCCGCGCATTGGCTCATCGCCGACGCCGGCGGCGTCATCTGCGAGAACCTGTGCGGGCTCGGGCGGATCGACTTCCCGGACCCGCTGATCAGCATCCTGCCGATCCGCTTGCGCGACGGCGACGGCGCTCCGGTCCGAGCGGTGGCGATGCAGATTCGACCGTGATTCCTTCGGGATCCGGGAAGCTGCCGGGCGCCGCACAAGCTGTACAGTGGTGGGACGTGCCAGGGACAAATCTTCTTCCCTCGGCTGTCTACTCACCGGAAATTCGCCGCGACAAAGCGGATTCATGAGCTTCGGCGCACCCACGCGCCCCGGTGAGGCGGAACCTCGGCACCGTCACGCGAGATCGCGTCCTGTGACGAGAGTTGCCGCCCATCGCAATACAAAACGTAAGGACCCGCTGTGAACAGCACCATGAACAGATCACTCTTCCACGACCCGATGGCCGACACCGGTGCCGTGGACAGCACTCCCATATCGGCGGTCAGCCGCGCTGCCGATGCTTTTCCTCCCGAACAGCGAACCGCCGAAGAAATCCATCACGCCCTGTTCAGCGCGTAACAGCTTTCCCCACAGCGTGTATCGCACATGTTCTTCAGGTAGGAGTGGGGTGGCCGACTGTCGGGATGCGGGACTTCCGCCGAATGTGTGGTTCACTGGGTGCGGTCGTAGTTTTTGTTCGCGTTCTTTTCCGCGCTCGCAAATTCTGAATTGCGGGCGGATCTCCTTTTTCAGGAATCACCGTCGTGATACCGGCCCGGCCCTACCCATTTTCGGTAGAGCTGTTGTGCATGACAAGAGGAGATACACATGGCAGAGGGCATCGTGAAGTGGTTCAACGCCGACAAGGGGTTCGGCTTCATTTCCCCTTCGGACGGTTCCGCTGACGTCTTCGCGCACTACTCGGAGATCCAGAGCGGCGGTTACCGCAGCCTCGACGAGAACCAGCGCGTGCAGTTCGAGATCGGCCAGGGCGCCAAGGGTCCCCAGGCGACCGGCATCACCCTCATCTGATTCGTCCCCGCTCCCCCTCGCGGGATGTGAGGCACCGTCGGGCCCCGCCCCCCCTCTCCAGGGGGACGGGGCCCGAGGGGTCAGAACTGGGTCAGCGCGATCCGCGCGGTCCCGTACAGGGCGGTCCCGGCCGTGACCAGACCGAACACCAGAATCCACACGGCCGCCGGGATGCGCGTGAGCCACCGCAGCTGATCGGCGTCCGAGCCCCCGCCACCCCCGCGCCGATGGGTGCGGGCCAACTCGACGACCGGGCGGGTCGCGCCGAACAGCAACACCCACGTCAGCAGATACGCCGCCGTGTAGCGGATGACCGGATCCCCGTAGTACGCCGCCGCCCCGACGGCCGCGCCCACGAGGAGGACCGACAGGAAACCGAACAGATTGCGGATCAGCAGGATCAGCAACGCCAGCGCGGCCAGCACCGACCACAGCACGGCGGCCGGGCGATCGAGCGTCAGCAGCGTCGCCGCGAGGAATCCGAGCACGGCCGGGCCGACGTAGCCCGCGAATGCGGTCGCGATCATGCCCGGACCCCGCGGATTGCCCGACGAGACGGTCACCCCGGAGGTGTCGCTGTGCAGCCGGATCCCGGACAGCCGCCTCCCGACCAAACGGGCGACGAGTGCGTGCGACCCTTCGTGGGCCTGGGTGATCAGGTGTCGCGTCGCGAGCCACAACGGCCGCACGGTGACCAGCACGAGTGCGATCACGGCGGTCGTGACGATCAGGGCGGGCGGGGCCGGCTCGCTGACCGCGGACACCGCGTCCCACGCGGATCCCAGTGCGTCCGGGATCGAGGCGAGGGTCGAGGACACGGGGCACCTTCCGTCGGAGAACTGAACGAGTCATCGTACGGCGGAGGCCGCGACGCGACCGCCGCCGGGGACCGGCAATTCGACCGCCGCCGGGGACCGGCAATTCGACCGCCGCCGGGGACCGGCAATTCGAACGCCGCCGGGACACCGGCGGATCGGCGGCACCGATAGATTGAATCGTGTGTCCGACCGTCGCTCCGCCCAGATCCGCGCCGGTATCGCCGACTCCTGGGCCGTCGGTCTGGGGCTGATCCCGCTGGGTCTGGCGTTCGGGGTCGTGCTGACCCAGGGTGGTTTCGACTGGTGGTGGGCGCCGATCTTCTCGACCGTCATCTACGCCGGGTCGATGGAGTTCCTCGCGGTCGGGCTGATCGGCGCGGTCACCCCCTTCGCGTCGCTCGCGGTGGCGACGCTGCTGATCAACTTCCGCCACGTGTTCTACGGCCTGAGCTTCCCGCTGCGGGTGATCCGCAGCCGCGCCGGGCGGATCTACAGCGTGTACGCCCTTACCGACGAGTCGTACGCGATCGTTGCCCCGAAACCCCGTGAAGAGCTGACCGGTACCCGGATCCTCAGCGTGCAGGTGCTGTGTCAGGTGGTGTGGGTGGCCTCGGGCACGGTCGGCGCGCTGATCGGAGCGGCCCTTCCTGCGGGCCTGTCCGGACTGGAATTCGCGCTCACCGCGCTGTGCACGGTGCTCGCGATCGATGCCTTCCGCATCAATCGCGACCTGCCCGCGCCCGCGATCGCACTGGTCTGCGGTCTGGTGGCGTTGGTGCTCGCCAAGGACGTCATGCTTCCGGTCGCGCTCGGGTTGTTCGTGCTGGCGCTGCTCGTCCGATTCGTCTATCGCAATCGGGTGTCCCATGCCTGACTCGGTGCCCGGCGCCGGCTACGTGCTGGCGTCGCTGTTCGTGATGTTCGCGGTGACCGTCGGCCTGCGCGCGGCGCCGTTCGCGGCGCTCGCGTTCCTGCGCGAGTCGGCGGTAGTCAAATTCCTCGGTGCGACGATGCCGGCCGGAGTCATGTTGATCCTGGTGATGTACACGCTGCGTGACACCGGTGCGACGACGTGGCTGCCCGCGGTGATCGGGCTCGGTGTGACCGTCGCGGTCCATCTGTGGCGACACAGTCCGGCGCTGAGCACCGTGGCCGGCACCGTCGCCTATGTGGTGGCGGGCGCGCTCTGGAGCTGAGCGGTCTCCTCGGCGGGTGCGCCGGAGGTTTCGGATCCGCGACGCGACCGGGCGGCGATCACGGCGGCGACCAGCAGCGCGAGGCCGGTCAGGCACTGGGCGTTGCCCAGCAACTCGAGGACGGCCTGCTCGACCCAGCCGTGCGACGCCGCGTCGATGAGCAGGTAGTTCGGTCCGACCAGGAACACGAGCGCGGCGGGCAGCAGGACCGGCCACCAGCGGCGGTACTGCGGCGCGAGCGGGATCGCGACGAGCAGCACGCTGTACGCCCAGTGATGGGTGACGGCGATGGGGGCGGCGAGCAGCGTCGCGAGCGCGATCACCCCGAGCGCGATCACCGGTTCGTCCGAACGCAGGAAACGATTGGCGGCCCACGCGGCTGCAGCGACGATGACGAGGGCTCCGGCCAGCCACAGGCCCTTGGTGACCGTCTCGGAGAAGTCGAACCGGGCCAGCAGACCGGTCAGCGCCTGATTCCGGAAGAACTCCTGATCGCCGGCGCGGTCCGTCGCCCAGGCCTCGTGGGTCCAGAAATAGACCGACGACTCGGGCCGCAGCCAGTAGCCGAACGCGGCGAGCGCGATGAACCCACCGGCCGCGCGGGCCACCGACGGGAGGTCCCGGCGCAGCAACAGCAGCAGACCGAACGCCGCAGGTGTGATCTTGATGGCCGCGGCGACCGCGATACCGATCCCACGGAACCGGCGGGGGACGACCCCGAGGCAGTCGGCCACGACCAGCGCCATGAGCACGATGTTGATCTGGCCGAACGCGAAGTTCGACCGTATCGGCTCGAGGCACAGTGCCGGCCCGAGTGCGGCTGCGGCGAGCAGGGGTGCGCGTTCGACGTTCATGCGTTCGAACGCGACCTTCAGCACCCACCAGACCAGCGCGATCAGGCCGAGCGTCCACAGGAACTGCATGGTGGTGCTGCCCACGAGCGGCAACGCCGCGAACAGGGCCGCCGCGAACGGCGGATAGATGAACCGGAAACCCGAGCTGGTGTGGAAGCCCTCCGTGTACAGCGGAGTGTGGTGGAGGAACGCTTCACCGGCATCGCGGAACACGTCCAGGTCCATCAGGTACTCGGTGAGCGAATCTTGCAGGTACCTCGTCACGACGATCGCCGACAGGATCAGGCCCAGCGCGACGAGTGCCGACTGCACGGGCCGGATTCGTATTTCGGACGACAGCACGAGCGTGCACCCCCTGGGTTCGAGACGGCGTGGAGCCGATACGGCATGTGAACTCGAGCCACGTTACACAATCGTTGTCATTGCGACGTGGCAGCAAGATTACCGTTGACGGCTCCGTTGCGTTGCCGTCATCGACTGCGGGTGGCGAGTTCCCCGTGCAGCAACCGGGTCCGATCGACGTCGTCCAGCGAGGTCACCACCAGGTCGGCGTGTGCCGCTACCAGGGCGTCCGCGTCGCCGGACCGGGCGACGCCGAGCGCCGCCATGTCGCCGGCTTTCGCGGCAAGAATTCCGCTGACCGCGTCCTCGACGACGAAACACGATTCGGGCAAAACGCCCAATTCTCCTGCGGCGGCGAGGAATATCTCAGGATCCGGCTTACCGCGGGCGAAATCCCGTCCGGACAGGTTCGCGTCGAAGACATCGAGAAGGGTGAAGCCGGACGCCGCATCCGGGACACCCTCGAACTCGGCGAGCGAGATGCCGCGCAGGAACCGGTCGGCGTTCTTCGACGAGGACGCCGCGGCGACGGGGATACCTGCGGCGCGCACGGCGAGGACGAACCGCACCGCGTCCGGATACGCCTCGAACGCACGCTCGTCGATCAGGCGCACCAGCAGCTGCTGCTTGCGTTCCGCGTAGGTCGCGGTGCGCTCGGCGGCGTCCGGGACACGGAAGTACTCGAGCGCGGCGCGCGCGCCGCTCAGACGCGGCTTGCCCGACAGCACCTGCTGATAGACCTGCGGGGTGAAGGCCTCCGGCGACCACGTGGTCGCATCCCGGATGCCGGACCATTCACCGACCATCAGTTCGTGCAGGGCTCGTCGCCACGCCGCTTCGTGGGGGGAGTCGACGAGGACTCCGTCCACATCGAAGATCGCGCCGGCGAAACCGGTGCGTCGGGACGGCGGAGGCGTCGCCGCCGGGGTCACGACCGCACCCCGCGCGGTTGCCGGTTGCTCGACGACCGCTGCGCGGGGAGGGTGAACACACAGCTGTCGCCGGGGCCGAGTTCGTGTTCCTGTCCGTCGAGGGCCACCCGGATCGGGACGTGGAAACCTACGGCCTGCGCGAGCACCGTCAGTTCTCCCGCGGAGATGCGCACCCGCAACGGTGTTCCGCGGAACCGGATCGAGAAGGACACGCCGTCGAGCCGGTCGACGAGCCGTGGCCGGAACACGAGGACACCGTTCTCGACGCGGGTCCCCACATAGGTGCGTTGCAGCACGTCGAGCGTGCCGGACATCACCCCCATGTGGATACCTTCCTTGGTGGTGCCGCCCTGGAGGTCGCTGACGTCGCTCTCGAGCGCCAGCATGAAGCGATTCCAGGAGCCGGGCGGGTCGAGGTCGGCGAGCACGGACGCGAACGTCACGTGGCTGAGTGTCGAACCGTGCGAGGTTCTTTCGTCGTAGTACTCGATGGTGCGGTCGACGAGATCCCGATCGAACGGGTAGCCGAGCCGCTCGAAGACCGGTTCGAGTTCCTCGTAGTCGAACAGGTAGAACAGCATGACGGTGTCCGCCTGCTTCGCCATCTTGAACCGATTGGGATCTTCGCCCTCGGCGCGCAGGATCCGATCGAGGCGCCCGATGTCGGGGTAGGTGGCGCGGTACTGCTCCCAGTCGAGTTCCTCCAGTTCGTCGTATCCCTCGAACTGGCTGATCACTCCCATGTGGAACGGCACGAACATCTTGCGGCTCATGTCGTCCCACAGGCTCAGTTCCTCGTCGGTCACGGCGAGCCGGGCCAGCAGCGCGTTCCGCCGGATCGTGGACAGCGACTCGAGGACGGACGGGACCGTCGCCATCACCCACGCCACCATGACGTTCGTGTACGCGTTGTTGCGGAGCCCCGGCTCCGTCGAGCCGGGGTAGTGTTCGTGGAACTCGTCCGGTCCCATCACGCCGTGGATCTCGTACCGTTCCCGCTCCGGGTTCCAGTGCGCGATCGACGCCCAGAAACGGGCGATCTCGAGCATGATTTCGGCGCCGTAGTCGGCGAGGAACTCGGCGTCGTCGGTGACCTGATGGAAGCGCCACACGTTGTAGAAGATCGCCGCGTTGATGTGCCGCTGGTTGCGACTGTGATCCGGATCCCACTGTCC